>Ga0164241_10000476_pt1 | contig 73161 bp, 58 predicted proteins | sample OricomyardsoilBY_FD_108780 | JGI IMG/M metagenome (GOLD analysis project Ga0164241, IMG submission 108780) | Backyard soil microbial communities from Emeryville, California, USA - Original compost - Back yard soil (BY) | ecosystem: Environmental > Terrestrial > Soil > Unclassified | place: USA... | reverse complement strand
GCTGTAGGTGTTGGCGCCGGCGTTGGACAGCGTGAAGCTGCCGCTGCCTTGCAGCTTGAGGCCGCCGCTGCCGCCGATGGCGCCGGAGAAGTTCGCGTCGGTGCTGGAGTTGCCGGTGCTCAGCGTGGCGCCCAGCGTCAGCGTGCCGGCGCCGGCGATGCTGCTGACGGTCTCGGCGTTCGTCACCACCAGCGTGCCGCCGCTGCCCACCGTCACGCGGCCGGCGTTGTTGGCGATGGCGCTGCCGCCCTGCAGCTCGAGCGTGCCGGTGTTGACGGCGGTGGCGCCGGTGTAGGTGTTGGTGCCGGCCAGCACCAGCGTGCCGCTGCCGCTGCCGCCGCGCGTCAGCGCGCCGGTGGCGCCGCCGTTGTTGGCGACGATGCCGTTGATCTGCAGTTGCTTGCCGTCGGCAACGTCGAAGCTGGCCGATGTGCCGAGCGCGACGCCGCGGTTGGCCGACAGCGTGACATCGTCCTTGGCGAGCAGCGTGCCGCCGTTTATCACGACGTTGCCTGCGGTTGGCGTGGCCGGTACGTCACCGAGCTGGTTGTTGCTGCTGATCGCCAGCGTGCCGGCGCTGATCGTTGTTGGGCCGGAATAGCTGTTGGCTGCCGAATTGGACAACGTGAAGACGCCGCTGCCGGTTTTTGTCAAGCCCGCGGTGCCGCCGATGAGGCCCGAGAAATCGGCATCGCTGGTGGCGTCGCCCGTGGTCAGCGTGGCGCCCAGCGTCAGCGTGCCGGCGCCTTCGATGCTGCTGACGGTTTCGGCATCGGAGACGAGCAGCGTCCCTGCTGCGTCGACGGTGACACGGCCGCCCGTGTTGGCGATGGCGCTGCCGTTGAGTAGCTCGAGGGTGCCGCTCGCGACGGTGGTGGTGCCGGTGTAGGTGTTGCTTCCGCTCAATACCAGTGTGCCGGTGCCGCTGCCGCCACGGGTGAGGGCTCCGGTGGCACCGCCGTTGTTGGCGACGACGCCGTCCAACGTGAGCGTTTTTGAGTTGGCGACGTCAATCGTCGCCGACGTGCCGAGCGCCACGTCGCGCGCCAGTGTGAAGTCATCGCTGGCACGCAGCGTGCCACCGCTGATGATCAGTGCGGCGGTGGTATTGCCCAGGGCCGATTCATCGGCAATGCTCAGCACGCCCGCGCTGACCGTGGTGCTGCCGGCGTAGGTGTTCGCACCTGTCAGCGTCAGCGTGCCTGCGCCGGTTTTCGCCAGCGTGCCGGTCACGGCGCCGTTGTCGGCGACGATGCCGGCGACGCTGAACGATTTGCCGCTGGCGACGTCGATGGTCGCCGTGGTGCCGACGGCGACGCCGCGGTTCGCGCTCAGCGTCGTGTTGCCGGTCACTGCCAGGGTGCCGCCGTCGATCGTGACATTGCCGGGCGTGACCGCGGAGGGCACGCTGCCGAGCTGGTTGTCGTTGCTGATCGACAGCGTGCCGGCGCTGATGGCGCTGGAGCCGAAGGTGTTGCCGGCGCTGCTGAGCGCGACGGTGCCGGTGCCGGCCTTCGTGAGCTTGAAGCCGCCGCCGGAGATGACGGACGCGATGTCGGTGTCGTTGCCGGTGACCGACAGCGTGAGGTTGCCGCCGAGCAGAAAGTTGCCGGTGATGTCGAGCTTGTCGCCCGCCAGCGTGCCGTTCAGCGAATGCGCATTGCTGCTGCCGTGGTTCGTGATCGTCACGGTGCCGCTGCCACCGTCGATCGTGTGGCCGCCGGTGAGCGCGACACGGCCGTTGCTCTGCGTGCCGCCGGGGTCGTTGGCCGACAGCGTGATGCCCACGGCCTTGATGTCGGCCTGCACATTGATGTTGCCGCCGGCCTGCAGCGTCAGCGACTTGGTGGCGCCGGCACCGGTGATGGGGTCGGTGACGGTGATCGAATCGGTGGCGCGCAGCGTCACGTCGGCCGTGGCCAGCAGTTCGTTGACGCTGCCGGTGCCAGTGGCCTTGAAGGTCGGATTGGGTGGGTTGTCGCCGAAGTCGACCGTGGCACCGGGCACGTTGCCGCCGCTGTTGGCGATGGTGATCGTGGTGGGGTCGAGCAGCAGCGAGCCGGTGGCGCCGTGTGCGGCGCTGAGGTCGGCGCTGCCGGCGAATTCCAGCGTCTGCCTGCCCGAGACTTCGCTCGCGCCGCCGTCGCCTGCGGCGGCGCCGCCGCGTGCGCTCAGGCTGCCGTGGTAGCGCGTGCTGTCGTCGGCCCACACGACGACGCTGCCGCCGCGGCCGGCTTGCGTGGCATCGGCGTTGAGCGTGGCGCCTTCGCGAACGATCGTCATCTGCGCATTGCGCACGTCGGGGTTGGCGCCGTGGAAATCACCGCCGACGCGGATCCGGCCGCCGCCGGCAGCGCCCGAGGCGTCGATCAAAGCGCCGGTGTCGAGCATGACCTTCTGGCCGAGCACGCTGGCGCTGCCACCGGTCTGACCCGCCGCGCCGCCGCTGGCGTCGACGCGCCCGGCGACGCTGGTGATGCCGTCGGCGCCGCCGTCGATGACGATGTTGCCGTTGCGCTGGCCGATGCTGCGCGCCTGCACGACGCCGTCCATGTTCAGCACCGTGTCGGCAAAACCCGCGCGCGCGGCGGCGCGCAGCTCGGCGCTGCCGCCGTCGGCGAGCACGTTGCCGGACATGTTCAGTCGCGTGGCCAGGGTGCCGTCGTTGCGCGCGTCGAAGAAGATCAGGCCATCGCCTTCGACGTCGATGGTGACGTTCGTCGCCGCCACCAGGCCGACCCGGCGCGCCGTGATGCTGCCGCTTTGCGTGAGCTGCGGCGACGCCAGCACCACCGTGCCGTCGAGCGCAGTGATCTGGCCTTCGCTGCGCAGTTCGCCCGGCGTGGCGGCGCCGCGGCCGAGCACCAGGCGGCCTGATGCCACGTCGTCGTTGCTGATGCCGAGCGTGCTGGCCACCAGGTTGCCGACATCGACGCGCGAATTGACGCCGAAGACGATGCCGCTCGGGTTGATGAGCCAGATGCTGCCGTTCGATTGCAGGCTGCCGAAGATCTGCGACGGGTTGTCGCCCAGCACGCGGTTGAGCAGCACCGAATTCGTGCTCGGCTGGCTGACGACCACCTTCTCGCCATTGGCGATCGAGAAGCTGGTCCAGTCGATGCCCGCGCGCGGCGTGTCTTGTTTGATGTCGAGCTGCGTCGGCGTCGGCTGCTTGACGGTGGTCTGGCCGAAGGTCGGCACCGCGCCCTGCGGCAGCGCGAACGCCAGCGGCGCGGCGCCGAGCAGGCACACGGCCAGGCTCACCGGGCGCAGCATGAAGTGCGGCGTCACCGGGCAGGCAACCGGCGCCCGGGCCGGGCGACGTGAGGCGGGCTTGATCGACATCGGAAGTCCCCTGGATTCGCGCGCCAACGGGCGGGTCAGTTGAAGAGTTTGCTGGCCACCAGAAACAGGCGCGGATCGCGCACTTCGGTGTCGCTGCGCGGCGTGCCGCCGATCGGCTTGCTGATGCTGAAGTGCAGCGCATAACCGTTCGGTCGCACCCACGACAGGCCCAGGCCGGCACCGCTGAAGACATCGCTGTTCTTGTCGGTCTGGCCGCTGGGGTTGGCCTTCGGGTCGTGGCGATAGAGCACGTAGCCGGCGTCGGCGAAGACACTGAAGACCATCTCGCGCGCGACGCGACCGAACCAGGCTTCGGGCGGCAACAGGCGCAGTTCCAGGCTCAGCAGCGTGCCGCTGTCGCCCGTGCCTTCGCCGGGCGCATAGGCGCGCACACCCTCGGGCCCGCCGACGCGGAACTGTTCAGTGGTGTCGAGGTTCGTCAGGCCCTGCTGGCCGCGCAGCGCCATGTAGGCCAGCACACGGCCCGTCAGCACGTCCTGCAGTCGCGTGAAGCCGTAGGTCACCTTGGTGAAGCTGTCCTTGTTGTCCACGCCTGCGGGTTTGCCGGTCGGGTACTTGATGCGGCCGCCGACGAGGTTCAGCTCGTAGGTGTTGACGCCGCCGCCGAGCACGCTGTCGCGGAAGTCGCCGGTGGTGCCCAGGGCCAGGGTGTCGACATTCTTCTTCGCGCTCGAGATCGAGCCCTGGTTGTCGTTGTAGGCCTTGTGCTCGTACGACGCGAGCGTGAACAGGTTGAGGTTGCGTGAGCGCACCAGCGGATACAGCCCGTAGGCGTTCAGCGTGACGGCGTTGCCGTTGAGGTCGAGCGGGAAGTCGTTCTTGTCGAGCTGATAGCGCACGCCCGAGACGGACGCACCGAGCTTGAAGCCGTCGCTGCCCACCGGCGTGGTGTAGCCGAAGAGCGCGAAGCCCAGGCCGCGGGTGGTCGATGCCAGCACGTTGGCGGTGAAGCCGTCTCCGCGCCCGAAGGGGCTATTCATCTGCATCAGGCCGCCGAGGCGGTAGACGCCGAGGAAGCGAGAGCCGTTGGCGTCGGCCTCGACCTTGCCCGACCAGACGCTTTCGGCACGCGGCGTGACGACGAGCGATGCCGTGCCCGGCGTGGCGCCGGCGCGGACCTCAAAACGTGCGGTGATGCCGCGCAGGTCGTTGACGAGGAACACCACGCGCTCGACATCACGCACGCGCAGGATGCTGCCCGGCTGCAGGCGCGCGAGATAGGCCTCGACGACATCGCGGTCCACCGGCAGGCCGTCGCTCCAGTTGAGCACGACACGGTCGAGCCGACCCTCGAGCACGGCGATGCGGATCACGCCGTCGGTCGGCGTTTGCTCGGGCAGGTAGGCATAGCCGAGGTAGTAGCCGAGGTCGCGCTGAAGAAAGCGCGTGACCTCGGCCGCAGCGTCCACCAGGTCCTCGAAGCTGCGGCCCTTGCCGACATAGCGTGCGGTGAGCCGGGGCAATGCCGCGCGCAACTCGGCCGGCGCATCGGCATCGACGACATAGCGCACGACGTCGACATGCACCTCTTCTTCGGGCTTGCCGAGTTCACGCGGTGGCGCGGGCCGTTCGGGCTGCTGCGCCTGCGTCGCTGGCACGACCTTCAGCGGCGCCAGGTCGGAGCTCGATGGCACGACGACGGGCGTGCTCGGCGGCGGCACCGGCGTCGGCGGCGCTGTCGGCGCCGACTGGCCGAGCCCCGGGCGGCACCACAGCAGTGCTGCCAGCAGCACAAGTTGTGCGGCACGCGCGCGCGCGTTATCTGCCATCAAGGCCTCGTCGTCGGTTGCAAGGTAACAGAGCATGTTATCGGACCGACCTGCGCTGCGCCATCCTGGCGCGCCCCCAGAAAGAGGGTCCATGCATCCCGCTCTTCGCGCGCGGCGCAACGCGGCGCGACATCATGGAGAACGTCACGAAATCGGGGGCTTCTCAGACCTGGGCAAGCCTGCGACACTCCCCGTCACCAATTGATGGACAATGCCGGCGCCGCAGCGTACGGCCCACCACAAACAAAAGAAGATGAGCGATCTGGAAGCCGCGCTACACAAGACCGAAAGTTGGCTTCAGCCACTGGCCGATGACGCCGCCCCGTGCGGGCCCGACCTGGAATACGACAACGACTTCCTGGCCATCGTGCAGGCCGCGGCCGGCAAGCCCGAGTCGCAGTTCGGTCCCGCCGAGCCCCCCGATTGGCGCGCCGTCAACGAGATGGCCGAGGCGCTGCTCGAGCGCAGCCGCGATCTGCGCATCGCCGTGCTCTGGCTGCGCGCGAATCTGCACCTGCTGGGCTATACGGCTCTGGGCGTCGGGATCAAGCTCGTCAGCGGCCTGCTCGAAAACCACTGGGAGCACCTGCATCCGCTGCCCGACCCCGACGACGGCGACGCCTATGCGCGCGTCAACGCGCTGACGGTGCTACGGGAAAACGAGGGCTTGATCGGCGACCTGCGCGAGTCTCACGTGATCGAAGACCGTGCAATCGGCCAGATCACCGGCCGCCATTTCGAGGTGGCGCTCGGCCTGTCGCCACCACGCAGCGGTGAAACCGAATACAACAAGGCCCAGCTCACGCAGATGCTGAGTGCGGTGCTGGACAAGACGCCCGAACTGCGCGCGTCGATCGACGATGCCGTGGTGCAGATCAAGCAGCTGATCTCGGTGGGCAACGACAAGCTCGGTGTCGGCAATGCGCCTGACCTGCGGCCCCTGCATGCGCTGGCCAGCGGCGTCGCGTCACTGATGCCCGCCGAAGCCAGCGCCGAAGAGCAGGCCGGCGAGGATGGCGGCGAGGCCGGCGGTGGTGGCGGCGCGGGCGGTGCCCGGCGCGGCCTGTCGGGCGCGGTGAATTCGCGTGAGGAAGCCATTCGCGCCATCGACCTCGTCTGCGAATATCTTGAGCGCGCCGAACCCACCAACCCGGCGCCGCTGTTCCTGCGCCGTGCGCGCCAGCTCATCAGCCACAATTTCCTGCAGTTGATGAAGGTGCTGGCACCCGATGCGCTGTCCGAGGTGGCGCGCGTCGTTGGTGTGGACCCTGACACGGTCGAGCCTCCCGAAGGCTCTTGACGAAGACCGGCACTTAGAAGACAACCTCGTTCTCTTTCGCTTCACAACGCAGCACAGGAGTTTGGAATGGGCAGCAGCCAGAAATTCATCGCGCGCAATCGGGCGCCGCGGGTCCAGATCGAATACGACGTCGAACTCTATGGCGCCGAGAAGAAGGTGCAGTTGCCGTTTGTCATGGGCGTGCTGGCCGACCTGTCGGGCAAACCCGCAGAGCCGCTGGCTCCGGTGGCTGATCGCAAGTTCCTCGAAGTCGATGTCGACAATTTCGACGCCCGCATGAAGGCGATGAAGCCGCGTGTCGCTTTTGCAGTGCCCAACTCGCTCACCGGTGAAGGCAACCTCAACGTCGACATCACGTTCGACAGCATGGATGACTTCTCTCCCGACGCCGTGGCGCGCAAGGTCGACTCGCTGAACAAGCTGCTCGAAGCACGCCAGCAGTTGCAGAACCTGGTGACCTACATGGACGGCAAGGGCGGCGCCGAGGAACTGATCGGCAAGCTGATGGCCGATCCCGCGCTGCTGGGCGCGCTCGCCACCTCGGCCAAACCCAGCGACGCCTGAGCCGCACGTCAAGGAGCACGAAGAAATGGCAGAAGCACAATCCTCCGCGGCGCTGGCCGCCGTCGAGATGGAAGGCAGCGACCTCGCGTCGCTGCTGCAGAAGGAATTCAAGCCCAAGTCCGACGACGCGAAGAATGCCGTCGAACAGGCGGTGCAGACCCTAGCTCAGCAGGCGCTGTCGCAGACGCAGCTCATCGGCAGTGATGTCGTGGCCTCGATCGAAGCCATGATCGCGGCCATCGACAAAAAGCTGTCGGACCAGATCAACCTGATCCTTCATCACGAGGATCTGCAGAAGCTCGAAGGTGCGTGGCGCGGCCTGCACTACATGGTGAACAACACCGAGACCGACGAGCAGCTCAAGATCCGCGTCATGAACGTCTCCAAGGCCGAACTCGGCAAGACGCTCAAGCGCTACAAGGGCACGAACTGGGACCAGAGCCCGATCTTCAAGAAGGTGTACTCGGAAGAGTTCAGCCAGTTCGGTGGCCAGCCTTTCGGCGCCATCGTCGGCGACTACCACTTCGACCAGAGCGCGCCCGATGTCGAACTGCTGGGCGAGATGGCGAAGATCGCCGCCGCCGCGCACGCGCCGTTCATCACCGGCGCCTCGCCGACGCTGCTGCAGATGGATTCGTGGCAGGAACTGGCCAACCCGCGTGACCTGACGAAGATCTTCACGACGCCCGAGTACGCAGCCTGGCGCTCGCTGCGCGAGTCCGAAGACTCCAAGTACATCGGCCTGGCGATGCCGCGCTTCCTGTCGCGCCTGCCGTACGGCAGCAAGACGAATCCGGTCGAAGCCTTCAATTTCGAGGAAGACACGGGTTCGGCCGACCACGGCAAGTACACCTGGGCGAATGCGGCCTACGCGATGGCGACCAACATCAACCGCTCCTTCAAGGAATACGGCTGGTGCACGCGCATCCGCGGCATCGAATCGGGCGGCGCGGTACAGAACCTGCCGACGCACAGCTTCCCGACCGACGATGGCGGCGTCGACATGAAGTGCCCGACCGAGATCGCGATCGAGGACCGGCGCGAGGCCGAACTGGCGAAGAACGGTTTCATGCCGCTGGTGCACCGCAAGAACAGCGACTTCGCGGCCTTCATCGGCGCGCAGTCGATGCACAAGCCGGCCGAATACGACGACCCCGACGCGAGCGCGAACGCCAACCTCGCGGCGCGCCTGCCCTACCTGTTCGCCACCTGCCGCTTCGCGCACTACCTGAAGTGCATCGTGCGCGACAAGATCGGCTCGTTCAAGGAACGCGACGAAGTGCAGCGCTGGCTGTCGAGCTGGATCATGCAGTACGTCGATGGCGACCCGGCACACTCGTCGGAAACCACGAAGGCGCGCAAGCCGCTGGCCGCCGCCGAGGTGGTGGTCGAGGAAGATCCGGCGAACCCCGGCTACTACAGCTCGAAGTTCTTCCTGCGCCCGCACTATCAGCTCGAGGGCCTGACGGTTTCGTTGCGTCTGGTGTCCAAGCTGCCGTCCGCGAAAGCAGGCTGAGCCTTTCCCCACACCTTTTCCAGTTCCAACACCTTCACTGGCTGCACAGCGGAGGGCGCTCGTCATCGGGCGTAGATCGCAGCGTCATTCGCCCCGCGACCGGGCACTATTAGGAGAGCATCATGGCTGTAGACATGTTCATGAAGATCGGTGACATCGCCGGAGAGTCCACCGACAAGAAGCACCCGAACGAGATCGACGTTCTGGCCTGGAGCTGGGGCATCTCGAACTCCGGCACCACCCACCAAGGTGGTGGCGGCGGCGCCGGCAAGGCCAACGTGCAGGATCTGTCCTTCACGAAGTACACCGATTCGTCGTCGCACGCACTGCTGCTGGCCTCCAGCAACGGCCAGCACTACCCGAAGGCCAACCTCGTCGTGCGCAAGGCCGGCGGCAAGGGTGCGCCGATCGAGTACATCAAGATCGAGATGGATGAAGTGTTGGTCACCTCGGTGTCCTGCGGCGGCTCGGGCGGCGAAGACCGCCTGACCGAAAACGTGACGCTGAACTTCGCCAAGGTCAAGTACGAGTACACGCCGCAGAAGGCCGACGGCACGCCCGACACGACCAAGGAAATGATCTTCAACATCGCCGAGAACGACAACGCCTGACAGGGCGCCTGACCCGTCGTGATGCTGCCCCCTGCCGGTCGGGTCTTCCGGCCGGCAGGGTCGCGCGTCTGGCACTGCGATTCGAGAAGACACCATGGCCACGAGTGACATGTTCCTGAAGGCCACCGGTGAACGCACCGGTGAGATCGTCGGCGAGTCCACCGACAAGCGCTTCACGAGCCAGATGGACATCATCGACTGGGGCTGGGGCATGACGGCGCCATCGGCGGTCGGCGGCACCCGCACCGGCCGCGCGCTGATGTCCGACGTCAAGATCGTCAAGCGCGTCGACAAGGCCAGCACCGCGCTGATGTCGGTGATGAAGAACAACGAAATCCTGAGCACCGCCGTGTTGTCGGTGCGCAAGGCCGGGGGCGTCAACGCCGCGCTGCCGTACTACGTGATGACGATGACGCAGGCCCGCATCACGGCCTACGAGGTGCGCTCCGACTTCAACGCCGAAGGCTCGCCGACGCTGACCGAACACCTGACGCTCGGCTTCAAGTCCGTGACCATCGACTACACCGCGCAGAGCGACACCGGCGGCAGCATGGGGTCGTCGAGCTTTTCCGCCGAAGCCGCGCCGCAGCAATAGCCGCTGCGTGCGGCCCGAAGACACCGCAGACCGGAGAGTCCATGTCCAATCCCGCAGCCGCCGAGCAGGCCCTCAGGGACGGCGACGTCCAACGCGCCCTCAAGCTGCTGACCGAGCAGGTCAGATCCTTTCCGCAGGACGCCAAGCTGCGAGTGTTCCTGTTCCAGTTGCTGTGCGTGCTCGGCCAGTGGGACCGCGCGCTGAACCAGCTCAACGTCTCGCTCGAACTCGACCCCGCCACACTGCCGATGGTGCAGACGTATCGTGAAGCGATCGCCTGCGAGACGCTGCGGCTGCAAGTGTTCACCGGCCAGAAGGCGCCGATGCTGTTCGGCGAACCCGAGACCTGGATCGCGCTGATGATCGAAGCGCTGTTGCGCGAAGGTCGGGGCGAACACGACGACGCGCGCAAGCTGCGCGAACAAGGTCTGGAGCAGGCACCGACCAGCGCCGGCACCGCTGACGGCCAGGCCTTCGAGTGGATCGCCGATGCCGACACGCGGCTGGGCCCGACGGTCGAGGCCGTCATCAACGGCCGCTATTACTGGCTGCCGTGGAACCGGCTCGCCAAGGTCGACATCGATCCGCCACAGGACCTGCGCGACCGCGTCTGGATGCCGGCGCATTTTGAATTCGAAAACGGCGGCGATGTGGTCGGCCTGATCCCGACGCGCTATCCCGATACCGACCTGGCCGCCGGCGACATGCTGGCGCTGGCCCGAAGCACCGACTGGCGCGAAACTGCGCCCGGCGTCTATACCGGATACGGCCAGCGCCTGATCACCACCGACACGGCCGAGATCGCGCTGATGGACCTGCGCAGCGTCGTCATCACGTCCAGCGCGGACTGAGCGCTGTCCGGCGCCGCGCAGCGATTCATGGCCACCCTGCGCGCCCAGGACCGACTGCAGCCCGCCCTGCTCGACCGCCTGACCGATGACGACCCGGACAGCCGCAACGAAAGCAGCGAGTCGCGCGTCATCAACCGCAACCGCATGCGCGACCTCGTGCTGCGCGATCTGGCGTGGCTGTTCAATGCCACCGCGCCGGGTGCAGCCATCGACTGGACACATGCCGCGCATGCGCAGAAATCGGTGCTGAACTACGGTCTGCCGGCGCTGTCGGGCCAGACCGCATCGACCATCGACCCCCTGGTGCTGCAGGCGCGCGTGAAGCAGGCCATCCTCGACCACGAGCCGCGCATCCTGCCGCAGACGCTGAACGTCGAAGTCATCATCTCGCAGGCGCAGATGGACCATCACAACCAGATCGGCTTTCGCATCAGCGGCCAGCTCTGGGCGCAGCCGGTGCCGCTGGAGCTGCTGCTGCACACCGACATCGACCTCGAGACCGGGCGCGTGGCCGTGCGCGAGCTGGAGGGCTGAGCGCGATGGATCCGCGCCTGCTGCGCTACTACAACGAGGAACTGCGCCACCTGCGCGAGATGGGGGCCGAGTTCGCGCAGCAGTTTCCGAAGATCGCCGCGCGCATCGGCCTCGAAGGGCTGGAGGTCACCGACCCCTACGTCGAGCGGCTGCTCGAAGGTTTTGCCTTTCTCGCCGGCCGCATCCAGCTCAAGATCGACGCCGAATTTCCGCGCTTCACGCAGCGCCTGCTGGAGATCGTCTACCCGCAGTTCCTGGCGCCGACGCCGTCGATGCTGATCGCCCAGCTTCACCCCGATCTCGGGGACGCCGGGCTGGCTGCGGGCCTGTCGCTGGAGCGTGGCAGCGTCATGCTCGGCGCGGCCGGCAAGGCCGGCGCCACGGTCTGCGAATTCCGCAGCGCGCACCGCCTGACGATGTGGCCGCTGGAGCTGACGCAGGTCGAATATTTCACCCACGCCACCGATCTGCCGATGGCCGCGATGCCGGAGTGGCGCCGCTACCGTGCCGGCCTGCGCATCCGGCTGCGCACGACGGCCGGCCTGGACTTTTCGCAGATCGCGCTCGACTCGCTGCGCGTGCACTGCGCGGGCATCGACGACGTCGCCTATCGCCTGCACGAGCTGATCTGCGGCCATGCGCTGGGTGTCTTCGTGCTGCCGGCGCGGCGGCCGGCGGCATGGCACGAGGCGCTGGACGGCGAGTGCATCGAGCCCGCCGGCTTCGACGACGACGAAGCGCTGCTGCCGCAGTCGCTGCGCGGCTTCGAGGGCTACCGCGTGCTGCAGGAGTACTTCGCGTTCCCGCAGCGTTTCCTGTTCTTCGACCTCAATCACATCGGCGACGCCTTGCGCGCGCACGAAGGCGACGAGGTCGACATCGTGGTCCTGTTCTCGCGCGCCGACAACGCGCTGCTGCAGGCGGTGGACGCCAGCAGCCTGGCGCTGAACTGCGTGCCGGCGATCAACCTGCTCGACAAACGCTGCGACCGCATCCACGTCAGCCCGGACAACGCCGACTTCCACGTCGTGCCCGACCGTACGCGGCCGATGGACTACGAGGTGCATACCGTCACCGAGGTGCTGGGCTATGGCACCGGCGTCAACAACGAGTGGCGCTTCCTGCCGTTCTACAACGCCTTCCACACCGAAGACCGCGCCCACAACGCCTACTACTCGGTGCAGCGTGAACCGCGCCTGCTGTCGCAGCTTCAGCAGCGCGAAGGGCCGCGCACCTCGTACATCGGCACCGAGCTCTACGTCTCGGTGGTCGACGCCAACGAGGCGCCGTTCCCGGCCGAACTGCGCCAGCTCGGCGTGCGTGCGCTGTGCACCAACCGCGACCTGCCGCTGCTGATGCCGGTGGGCAGCGCCAAGGGCGATCTCACGCTGTCGCAGACGGCGCCGGTGAAGACCATCAACGTCATCAAGGGGCCGTCGCGCCCGGCGTCGGCGATGCGCGAAGGCAGCGTGGCGTGGAAGCTCATCAACCAGCTCGCGCTGAACCACCTGTCGCTGACCGACACCGACGCCGAGCACGGCGCCGCCGCACTGCGCGAGATCGTGCGGCTGTACGCGCCCAGCGGCGACGCCGCGGCGCAGCGCCAGGTCGACGGGCTGCGCTCGGTGCAGTTGCAGCCGGTGGTGCGCCGCCTGCCGATGCCCGGGCCCATCACCTTCGGCCGCGGCGTCGAAGTGAAGATCGAGGTCGACGACCTCTCGTTCGAAGGCGCCAGCGCCTTCCTGCTCGGCTGCGTGCTCGAACGCTTCATCGCGCGCCACGTCTCGCTCAACGGCTTCACGCAGACGCGTGTGTTCTCGCCCGGCCGCGGTGACATCCTCAGCGGGAGGCCGCGATGCGGGACGCGGCCGATCCTGTGACGCCGCAGCGCGCGCGCGATGTGCTGCGCGAGATGGCCGATGCGCCGCACCGCTACGACTTCTTCCAGGCGCTGCGCCTGATCGAAGCGCAGCACGCGGACAAGCCGCGCCTGGGCACGGCGCGCCGGCCGATGGACGAACCCATCCGTCTGGGGCAGTCGGCCGACCTGTCGTTTGCCGCCTCCAGCATCGCGCGTGTCGACCTGGCCGACCGCAGCGGCAGGCCGCGCGTCGAGGTGCGCTTCTTCGGCCTCTTCGGCCCCAACGGGCCGTTGCCACTGCACCTCACCGCCTACGCGCGCGAGCGCCGGCTGCACAAGGGCGACGAAGCCTTCGGCCGCTTCGCCGACTGGTTCCATCACCGGCTGCTGCTGCTGTTCTACCGCGCCTGGGCGCAGGCCCAGCCGGCGGTGAGCCTGGACCGGCCGGCCGAAGACCGCTTCGCCGACTACGTGGGCTCGCTCATCGGCACCGGCGGCCGCGCCTGGCAGGGCCGCGATGCGGCGCCCGACCACGCGCGGCTGGCGTTCGCCGGGCTGCTGTCGCGCCAGGTGCGCAATGCCGACGGCCTGGCCCATCTGCTGTCGGGTTTCCTCGGCCGCCAGGCGCGCGTCGAACAATTCGTCGGCCGCTGGATGGCGCTGCCCGAAGCCGAGCGCACACGCATCGGCCGCCGCGCCGCGTCGCGCCGCCTGTCGACCTCGCAGCTCGGCTCCAGCGCCGTGCTCGGGCGCTCGGTGTTCGACCGCCAGCATCACTTCCGCATCCACATCGGGCCGCTCGATCTGCAGGCCTTCGAGTCGCTGCTGCCGGTGGGCAGCGCGCTGCCGGCGCTGAAGGCGCTGGTGAACCAGTACGCAGGCCTCGAATACGGCTGGGACCTGCGGCTCGAACTCGACAAGGCGCAGGTGCCGCGCTGCCGCCCCGGCGTCGCCGGCCGGCTGGGCTGGACCACCTGGCTGGGCACACCGAAGGGTGCGCGCCCGGCCGCACTGAATCTCGTTCCCAGAACCACGCACCCCTGAAAGGAAGATCCATGGCAGAGATCAATCGTGTCACGCTGTTCGGCAAGCTCAATGCGCCCACCTACAAGGCGGTGGAAGGTGCGACGGTCTTCTGCAAGCTGCGCGGCAACCCGTATGTCGAGATCGAGCACTGGCTGGCGCAGTTGCTGCAGAGCGCCGACTCCGACTGGCATCGTGTCATCAAGCACACGCAGCTCGACATGTCGGCACTGGCCAAGGATCTGACCGCCGCGCTCGACCGCCTGCCGCGCGGCGCCACCAGCATCTCGGGCATCGCCGAGAACATCGCCGACGCCATCGAGCGCGGCTGGGTCTACGGCACGCTGCTGTACGGCGACAGCGTCGTGCGCAGCGGCTACATGCTGGTGGGCATGCTGAAGACGAAGAACCTGCGCAATGCGCTGGTCGCGATCAGCCGCCAGTTCGAGAAGCTCAAGGTCGACGACCTGTCGGACAACCTCGACAAGATCATCGCCGGCTCGCCCGAAGACGGCCAGGGCGCGAGCGACGGCTCGGGCGCGGCCGGCGGTGCGGCGCCGGGCGAGGCCAGCGGCGCCATCGCGCCGGCGGCGATGGGCAAACAAGAGGCGCTGAAGAAGTTCACGGTCGACCTCACCGAGCAGGCGCGCAGCGGCAAGATGGATCCCATCGTCGGCCGCGACGACGAGATCCGTCAGGTGGTCGACATCCTGATGCGGCGGCGCCAGAACAACCCCATCCTGGTCGGCGAAGCGGGCGTCGGCAAGACCGCGGTGGTGGAAGGCTTTGCGCAGCGCATCGCGCGCGGCGACGTGCCGCCCACCTTGAAGGAGGTGGAGTTGCGCGCGCTCGATGTCGGGCTGCTGCAGGCCGGCGCCAGCATGAAGGGCGAATTCGAGCAGCGCCTGCGCAGCGTCATCGACGAAGTGCAGGGCAGCGCCAAGCCCATCATCCTGTTCATCGACGAGACGCACACGCTGGTGGGTGCCGGCGGTGCCGCCGGCACCGGCGACGCGGCCAACCTGCTCAAGCCGGCGCTCGCGCGTGGCACGCTGCGCACCATCGGCGCCACCACCTTCGCCGAATACAAGAAGCACATCGAGAAAGACCCGGCGCTGACACGACGCTTCCAGACCGTGCAGGTCGACGAGCCCGACGAGCCCAAGGCCATCCTGATGATGCGCGGCGTCGCCAGCACGATGGAAAAGCACCACCAGGTGCAGATCCTCGACGAAGCGCTCGAAGCGGCCGTGAAGCTGAGCCACCGCTACATTCCGGCGCGCCAGTTGCCCGACAAGTCGGTCAGCCTGCTCGACACCGCGTGCGCACGCGTCGCCGTCAGCCTGCATGCGACGCCCGCCGAAGTGGACGACAGCCGCAAGCGCATCGAGGCGCTGGAAACCGAGCTCGGCATCATCGGCCGCGAAAAAGCGATCGGCGTCGACATCGGCAAGCGCGAGACCGAGGCGAGCGAACTGCTCGCTGCCGAACGTGCGCGCCTGGCCGAACTCGACAAACGCTGGGCCGACGAAAAGACGCTGGTCGACGAACTGCTGGCCCTGCGCGCCAAGCTGCGCGCCGGCATCCAGCCGGTGGAAGGCACGGGCAGCAAGCTCGAGGCCGACGCCGCGGCGGCGGCGCCCGACGCCGCCACGCCGGCTAGCCCGGCAATGACCGACGGCGAACGCGCCGACCTGCAGGCGCAGCTTCGCGCGGTGCAGGACAAGCTGCATGCGCTGCAGGGCGAGAACCCGCTGATCCTGCCGACGGTGGACTACCAGGCCGTGGCCGCGGTGGTCGGCGACTGGACCGGCATTCCTGTGGGCCGCATGCAGCGCAACGAGATCGAGACCATCCTCAACGTGGCCTCGCACCTGGCGCAGCGCGTGATCGGCCAGGACCACGCGATGGAGATGATCGCCAAGCGCATCCAGACCAGCCGCGCGGGGCTGGACAACCCGAGCAAGCCGATCGGCGTCTTCATGCTCGCCGGCACCTCGGGCGTGGGCAAGACCGAAACTGCGCTGGCGCTGGCCGAGGCGATGTACGGCGGCGAGCAGAACGTCATCACCATCAACATGAGCGAGTATCAGGAGGCGCACACCGTCAGCACGCTCAAGGGCGCGCCCCCGGGCTACGTGGGCTATGGCGAAGGCGGCGTGCTGACCGAGGCGGTGCGCCGCAAGCCGTACAGCGTGGTGCTGCTCGACGAGGTGGAGAAGGCCCACCCCGACGTGCACGAGATGTTCTTCCAGGTCTTCGACAAGGGCTTCATGGAAGACGGCGAAGGCCGTTTCATCGACTTCAAGAACACGCTGATCCTGCTGACCACGAACGCCGGCACCGACCTCATCGCCGGACTGTGCAAAGACCCCGACCTGATGCCCGACCCCGAGGGCATGGCCAAGGCGCTGCGCGAGCCGCTGCTGAAGATCTTCCCGCCCGCGCTGCTGGGTCGGCTGGTCGCGATTCCGTACTACCCGCTGAGCGACGAGATGCTGGGCAAGATCGTCAAGCTGCAGCTCAACCGCATCAAGAAGCGGGTCGAGGCGCGCTACAAGATCCCGTTCGAATACGGCGACGACGTCGTCAAGCTCGTCGTGTCACGTTGCACGGAAAGCGAGTCCGGCGGCCGCATGATCGATGCGATCCTCACGAACACGATGCTGCCCGACATCAGCCGCGAGTTCCTGACACGCATGATGGAAGGCCAGCCGATCGAGAAGGTCCAGGTCGGCGTGACGGAAGGCAATTTCAGCTACACGTTCTGAATGAGGCGACATCGCATCGTTGTCATGCATCCGTCGCGTCCGGCAGGAATGCGGCACAACCCGGATAGGAATCAGTGATGAAAAAATGGGACAAGCGCCTGATCGAGGTGAAGGACGCCATTCTGGCGACCAACGCGAGCTACAAGCAGCCATTCCTCAACGAGCTGGCGACGCGCCTGGACGCCGTGCCGCAGAACCAGTGGACAGCGCTCAGCGATTCGCTGCACATGAAGCGCCAGGCCACGAAAGAGGTGCGCGACCTCATCCGCACCTTCGGCCTCATCGAGCGGCTGATGGTGCCGCAGGCGAACCGGCGGCCGTTTGCGACCATCGTCGCCACCTATGTGAACGACCCGGTGTTCATGCTCAAGTCGGAACTGAGCAAGATCATCAAGTCCTATGACCCGGCGAATCCGAATCCGCCGGACCTGGCCAAGCACCGGCCGCTGCTCATCGGATGCAGCATCAGCGGCGGCAACCATCCGGGGCCGGGCACGATCGCCTGCATCGTGCTGTGCAACCGCACCAATCGTCCGATGATCCTGGGCAACGAACACGTCATGCGGGCCGAGTTCGGCACCGCCACGACGGCCGCGCCGGACATCCTGCAGCCCTCCAAGGGCAACGGCGGCTCGCCGAGCGACAAGGTGGCCACGTATGACCGCGGCCTGCTCGACCATCGCATCGACGCTGCCGTGGCCTACCTGGCCAATGGCATCAACTGGGCCAACCGCACACCCGAGGGCGAGGCGCTGCGCGGCTCGAACACCAACGTCGCCGTGAACGACGTGGTCTGGAAACGTGGCACCGCATCGCGTCGCACCGACGGCACCGTGGTCTCGATCACGGCGAACAAGTCGGTGCCGCATGCACGCTTCGGCGGCAACATCAACTTCGCCAACCAGATCGAGGTCAAGGTCACCGGGCCCAAGGAGGAATTCCAGATTCCCGGCGACTCGGGATCGGCGCTGCTGAATACGAACAACGAGATCATCGGCATCATGCACGGCGGCGGCAAGGACGGCGGTGGCATCGCCACACCCATCGACACGGTGTTCCAGTTGTTGGATGTGCGCCTGCCCTGAGCCGGTTCAGCCAGTTCGACACCGCGCACTCCGCGAAGCAAGCCGTCGCGGGAACAAGAGCAGTCGCTGCCCTGAGGGCAGCCCTCTCGCGTTCGCTCACGACGCTATCCATCGTCTACGGCGCGCCGGCTGAGCAGCGATGAACCAGGCGCCGCGGCTTGCCCGCATTTGGCAAAGCAGCCACACTTCGCTGGTGACATCAGACAAGCCTTCTTCGGCGTTGATTCGCCATTGGCACGATGGCAGCGGCTCCGACCCGGTTTTGCGCCCGGGCGACGCCGTGACGGCAAGGCAGTGGCTGGCCAGCCACGTCGGCGATGACGCGAGCATGGCGACATTGCGTGCGCTGGCGACGCAGCTTGCCGACGGCAGCGACTGGTCGCGTGCTGACGACCATCAACTGCTGGACCACCTGAGCGCAGCGCTCGACCATGGCGCGTTGCACACAGGCACGTTGCAGCCGTTGCAACTGCGGCGCCTGGTGCCGCTGCTGGCGCCGGCGCCGCCACCGCCAGCCCCCGCACCGGCTGCGGCGCCGCGACCGGCGGCCGCACCGGCCGCCGCGCCGCCAGCGGTTGAAACCACCTTCGGCAGCGATCTGGACGTGGCGGCCATGGTCGCCGTGCTTCAGCAGGCGGCGCAGGACGGCGTGCCGTTCTGTGAAGAGTGCGAAAAGGCGAAGAGGGCGGCAACCGCGGCCGCAGAGACCGTCGCATGACCGGCGAGCAACGCGGTCGGATCCTGCAGGTCCTGTGGCCCGAGGGCGCGAAGTCCAAGCTCAGCGTCTGGGCCATCCTCGATTGCGCGCGTGACCCCAAGATCTATCTTGCGCTGCTCGAATCGAGGCTCGAGTTTCGCTGCCTGTACAGCGGCAGGCTGCCGCGCGAGCTGGAGCGCGTATCACCGCAGTTGGTGGAGCTGGTGCCCGGGAACCGGCTCGTCGAGCGTTTGCTCGACGAAGGCTGGGGCCGGAGCTGGGGCTGCCTGCTGCGTGTGGACGATGCGTCCAATCTGCGCCCGCACCTGCGCCGCTTCCTGAAGGTGCGCGACGAAAGCGGGCGCCGGCTGCTGTTCCGCTTCTACGACCCGCGCGTCTTGCGCAACTATCTGCCCACCTGCACACCGTCCGAACTGCGGCTGTTCTTCGGCCCGCTGCAGGCCTGGTTCATCGAGGGGCCGGGCGGGCGCAGCCTGATCGAATGTTCGTTCGACGGCACGCGGCTGCGCCGCGATCAGGTGCTGCTGGACGCCGCGCCGTCGCCCGTCGGCTGAGCCGCGCCGCCGGTCTGGATCGTCACCTCGTCGGGGCCGGCGGTGATCTCGGCCTGAAACTCCCAGGCCGGCAACTGTTCGACTTCGGCCAGCGGCTCCCAGCTTCGGGTCTCGCAGTCCTGCACCGGGGCGTCGGGCGCACGGTTGCCCATGTCCTGGTTCGCGGCCTGTTGCGCGCTCTCGGACCAATGGCTCATGGCGCGGCTTCCCCCCACCACAGCGGTTCGCGCGAGCGCGGCACCGCGGCTTCGATGCCGATGCCGCTGGACTCGTCGTCCTCATCGCTGCCCGGCGGCGGTGGCAGCGGCGCGCCGGGACAGCGTTCGGGCAGATCCTTGTAGACGAGGAACATCTTTGCGCTCGCACCGAGCCCGCTGTCGGCGAGCAGCGCGCGCATCCATGCGTGTGGCGGCGCATCGTCGAACGACTCTCCGAGCGCCACCGCGAGGTCGGTGAACAGCGCGATGCTGTGTTCGTCGGCCAGGCCGTAGGCGCGTGCGCGCGCGACGCAGCGCTGCAGGAACAGGCGGCCGCGCCGGCCATGCACGAACTGCGCGTGGCCCGGGAACACACGAGCCACATGCACGGCCAGCCGATCCAGGAAGCTGTCCATCGTCGACAGCCCGAGCGCGCGCAACTGGGCGCGGCGAATCACGAGCGGCGAGTACGGTGACACGGACGGCACGGGGCGCGGCCTCAGGGGGTGCGCGGCCGGCGCGTCACGCCCACCGTCAGCGGCCCCGACGTGGCTTCGTCCGAGAACGCATACAGGAACCAGGTCTGCTGCACCGCGCCGAAGCTTTCGAGCTGGCGCACGTCGATCGCGAACGTGCCGATGCCCATCGGACGCGTGCCGCGGAAGTCCAGCGCCTCGAACACCGGCAGCACGAGGCGCCAGACGACCGGGCCGGTCATCTGCGAACCGACGGCGACCACCGAGATCGGCACCACCGCCGACGGCAGGCGTCGCCCTTGCGCGAGCTCGGCCGCCCACTGTTCGCGCAGCGCCTCGGTGCCGGCCGTGGCGGCACCAGGCGGCACGATGTGGCGCTTGAGCACCGGCAGGCGGAAGCTGCCGCGCAGCATGCACGGTGTCGACGTGTCGAGCGCACACACGCGGGGTGCGCTGAGATTCATGCCCTGGGCCTCGGGCAGCGCAGGCGTCAGATCGTCACGTGCATACGAGACCGATGCACCACCGGGCGCCGGCATCAGCGCCGGCACGCGGGTCTTGTTGCGCTGGTCTGCCTGGTAGCGTTCGACCTCGGGGTCGACATGCGCGGCGCCCATCTTCAGTTCGATGTCGCGCGCCGGCGTCATCTGGTCGGCGACGATCAGCCGCGCCTGGAAGCGGCCGCTTTCCCAAGGCAGGTTGAGCCGGTTGCGCAGTTCGATCGTGTAGGTCTCGGAGCCCATGCCGGCCTGCGCCGGAGCATCGCTGCGCGGCATCGCCTCGACCTGACGATCGGGGGGTTCGATCGCCAGCGCCGCCTGCACGACGTTGTTGACGAGGTCGACGCCGACGATGACCGCACTCTCGCGGAACGGCCACTGCCTGAGCGTGGCCAGACTGGCCACCCGCAAGGCCTGGGTCGGCAAGCTGTCGTGGTTGTCGATCGTCACCACCGCCGGCGCATCGAACAGCAGCGCCTCGTGGTCGGCGCGCAGCAGCGGCTGCTCGATCTCGGCACGCGTGCGCCGCGGGTCGACCCAGAAATCGGCGTCGTTCAGGTTCAGGGGTCCAGGGCTCACGCGCAATCTCCCGTTGGGGTTCGCTGCCGCCGGGGTGGCGGTCTGTGCGGCAAGCGACTGCCCGGCCAGCAGCGCAGCGCCCGCCAGCACGAGGCTGGCCAGCGACAACAACGAGACATGACCGGGGTGTCGCAATGCAGGCTTCCTCGTCGTCGATCCATCACTTCAATGCGCTCAGGTCGCGCGCGCGCGCATGGTCTGCACATTGCGGGCAGAACCCGGTGGCCGTGCGCGTGCCGTCGTTCATGCTGGATGCCCCGTACATGATGCACTTGCCGCGCAGGCCGTGGAAGTTGGCGCGTGTCTTGTCGGCGTCGGTCAGGCCGAACGCGCAGTGGCCGCCGGAGTGGCCCATGCCGGTATAGAAGTTGCCCTTGGTGCCGACGTCGCGATAACGCGCCTCGGGCTCGTTCTCTGTGATGCCCTTGGCGTTGGCGATGCCCGGCAGCCCGTGGGCGACGTTGGACAGGTTGTACTGGTGCCCCAGTTCATGCAGCGCGATGTCCGAAACGCTGAGCGGCGCACGCGTGTCCAGCAGCAGCAGCAGCTCGCCCTTCTGCGCCCCCTGGCCGGCCATGCCCAGCCCCGAATGCTGGGGCTCGAAGGTGAACGTCACCGATACCGGGCAATGCGCCGTGGCGTCCAGCGGGCCGACGAAACTTCCCGGGTCGCCCGCATCCGCCGCGGGCAGGTTGACGGCGATCAGCTTCCAGTGACTGCGGTCCATGTCGACGACGTCGGCGACGACGAAGTTGCCGCTGCGCACGCTGCCGTCGGGCTTCAGGCCGGCGTGCTTGTAGATCGGCGGCGCGCTCGCGAGCTTGGCGCGGATGTAGGTGTCCAGCGAGGTGACGCGCGCCTGGCGCCGTTCGTTGCCCAACTGTCCGGTGAAGCGGAACTGCAGCTTGAAGTCGTTCGGTCTCACCTTGGCGTCGGTCCACAGCGGTGCCAGCCAGAGGTCGATCGCCGCCTTGGCCGCGTCGTCGAGGTCGGTCGCGGTGTTGCCGATCCAGGGCTTCCTGAACAGCACCCGGCACGGCGCGGGGTTCTGCGTCAGCTCGTCGATCGTGAACTGCGCGTCGTCGCCCACCATCGCGGCCGGGTCGTCGACCGCGGCCACGGCCGAATACGTCGGCGGACCGCGATAGTTGGCCGGATTGGCGATTTTCGCCGCCCAGGTCAGCGAGCGGATGGAGGCCGCACCACCGCCGCCGGAAAACGCCGATGACGGCGACCACAGGATGTTCGGGTCGTTCGCGGCCAGGTCGTAGTCGGCCTGCACCGTGGTGGCGTCGAGCCGGCGCACAAAATCGGCGTCGCGGCCCGGGCCGTCGTTGAAGAGATTGACGTCGCAGGCCTTGATGAGCGAGCCGCGTGCACCCTTGCTCTTGTCGAAGGCCTTCGGATAGGTCTTGAAGCTGTAGTCGGTGAGCAGGTAGCACTTCGCGGCGCCATCGTTGCGCTGGAAGAACTCGCGCTTGAGGATCGAGCCCGGTGCGGTTGTCGTCGCCTCGTCCTGCGTGAAGCTCTGGCTGCGATGGATCGCATAGTCGATGAAGGTCAGGTCGCCCGCGGTCTTCATCGCGTTGCTGATGGCGCTCGGGAAGTCGCGCACCGCGGTGCCGTCTTCGGCGCTCGCGTCGCGCAGCGCCATCACGTCGGGCGCCATCAGCTCGTACCAGATCTTGCGCCAGTTGACGAACGTCAGCGTCGCGTCGCTGCAGGCGACGGTGTTGCCGATGCTGACCTCGCAGCTGTCACCGCCCGCGACGCCGAGCGCGAGCTTGAACTTGCCGACACCGCCGGCCAGTGCGAGGTCGACCTTGCCCTTGTATTCCCACTGGGCATCGGTGGCGGCCTCTTTCACCGCCACACGATCGAGCAGGTTCAGGCCCGCCACGAGGTCTGTCTTGGGCGCGTTGCGCTTGCTCTTGCGGTTGTCGGGGCCGCTGAACTTGACCTTGACGTAGACGAAGACGCCGGCGCGGCCCAGCGGCTCGGGCACAGTGGTGCCGCTGCCGTCGCGGTCGCCTTCGGCGCCCACGGTGATCTCGACCTCGGTGCCGAGTGCGTCGGTGCCCTTCTTGGCGGTGGCGTCGAGGTTGACCCACTGCTTGATGGTGCCGCTGTCGGGGCGCTTCGGGTCGACGAACTCGGCCTTGAAGGTGATCTTGTTCTTCGACTTCAGGTCGCGCAGCTTGCCGCCCTGCGGCGCCGGATTCGCGGGGTCGCTGACGATCGCGTACGGCGCCACACCTTCGAGCGTGAACGGGGCGCCGGCGGCAAGGCGGAAATCGGACACCGCGGGGTCGCCTTCGGCCTTGAAGATGTCGGTGCCGGCGCTGCCGTTCTGCACCACCTTGAACTTGAAGCCGGGCAGCGGCTGGGTGTCGTCCTCGTTGCGGCTGGTGAGCTTGCCTTTGCGCGGCCAGACGTGGATTTCGTCGCCGCCGAGATACTCCTCGCCGTCGGCCAGCGCCTTGTAGGTGATGACGTACGAGGCCTTGTCGTCGGGCACCTCGGGCGTCTTGTACTTCACGGTAGCGGCCTTGCCGGCGCGCGCGCGTGCGTCGGCGACCACCGCGCCGTCGAGGCGGGTCTTCTCGACCTTGTCGTGCAGCACGACGAAGGTCACCGACGAACCGGCGGGCTTGCCTTGCTTCAGCAGGCAGACCAGACCGACTTCGGTCGTTTCGTGGATGTGACGCGCCATGCAGGCTCCAGCGTTGCGGACTCACTGCCGGACGAGCGCCAGCGGTCGGGCCAAGTGACGCGCGATATTACTGTGGCCCCAGGCCAGCCAACGGCGCCGCCGGCTCGGCCACAGACTGGAACCGCATCACCGTGACGGCGTTCGCATGGCGGTGGCTCATCAGCGGCATCAGCCCGGCCTGCAGCAGCGCGTTGCCGCCTTGTTCGCCCAGATACTGCTCGGCGCAGGCCTGCAACTCAGGCTCGCCGTCGCGCTGAACCGTGTACGCCGGCAGATCGCCGATCTCGCGTTCGTCGCCGGGCTCGAAGTCCCAGCCTTCGGCGGTGAAGGCGCGGCCGATGAGCAGCGTGCAGGCCAGCGCACCGTTGCCCCAGAGCAAGTCTTCGTGCGCCGGGGCGCCGACCATCTCTTCGAATGCAAACGCACTGATGGGATCGACGCCTTTGCCATAAGGCAGCCGCAACAGCACGCGCGGCGCCGCGAGACCGATCCACGGCGCCGCTTCGCTGCGGCGCAAGGCGTTCCAGCCGGTCAGCGCGGCCGCATCGTCGCTCGCCAGCGCGCGCTCGGCGCCGGCGAGCAGCGGCCCGCCGGACTGCGACGCGATGATGCCCAGCGCAGCCAGCAGGCCGATGTCGGCATCGCCGGGTCCGAAGCTGTGGAGCACGGTGATCGCCGACCAGCTTTCGCCACCGGGCACGTTGCGCCAGCGGTCGGCCAGCGCCTGGTGCAGCCCGGTCTGCGCGAGCTGGCCTTGCGCGCCGACGATGTCGGACAGCAGTTCGTCGCGCGTGGCATCGAAGAGGTGGAGCTGCAGGTGCTCGTCGAGCTCCAGGCTGCTGATCAGCCATTGCACACCACGCCACGCCGACTCCAGGGCCTGGAACGCGGGGTCGTGCAGCAGCTTGCGCATCTGCTCTGCGGTGGCGGCGTCGACGGCGGCCACGTAAGACTGCGTCTGCGCCGACGTGTCGGCCACGATGTGCGGCGCGACGATGCTGTGGATGAACGCGTCGATGCCTTGTGCGGGCGCGGGGGGGTTCGGCGCGGCGGCGGGCTTGCCGAGCAGGTCGCCGAGCAGGCTGCCCTGCGCCGGCGGCGGCTGCGTGCGTGCGTGGCGCAAAGCCTTGAATACGTCCAGCCGGGCATAGAGCGCGTCGGGGTGGAAGTCGTCGAGCTGGCTGAACTCGATCTCACCGAGCGCGCCGTTCACGCGCGGCGCCAGGCGCGCCATCACACGGTCGAGGTTGTCCAGATCGACGCGCTGCGTCGGCCGCCCCGACAGCGCGGGCCGCTCGGCGGCCGCACGGCCGCTGAAGTCGCCCACCACCAGCAGCCGCATCGGCCCGCGCCGCCGGCCCTTGCTCTGAGCGCCGCGGGCGGCAGGGCCGATGTTGAAGTCGAACTGCATTCGTCCTGCCATTGATGACTCCGTCACACCTCGTTGATGCCGCTGGCGCCTAGGGGGCGGCTCGGCTTGCCGCGTGTTGTACTTTGCTTCAGAGTCGGGGTCCGACGCAAATCCGCGCACCATGCAAGCCAGCACCGCACCGACCTCAACCTCCATCGAGCAACAGCTTCAGCAGGCGATGCAGCAACACGGCGCCGGCCATCTGGACGCGGCGCTGGCAATGTACCAGGGGGTTCTGGCGGCGCGGCCGGAACATCCCGATGCCTTGCATCTTTCGGGTGTTCTGCACGCCCAGCGCGGCCGCCACGACGACGCGCTGGCGCTGATCTCGCGTGCCATCGAGGTGAGTCCGCGCGAGGCGATGTTCCACAACAACCTGGGCAACGTGCAGGTCGAGCGCGGTGACTTCGACGCCGCCGAGGCCAGCTATGTGCGTGCGCTCGAACTCGACGCCGCGCGGCTGGACGCGCTCAACAATCTGGGCGTGCTGATGAGCCGGCGCGGCCGCGCCGACGACGCCGAGAAGCTGCTGCTCAAGGTGATCGAGCTGGCGCCAGATTTCGCCGATGCGCACCAGAACCTGGCCAGCCATCACATGCGCCAGGGCCACTACACCGAGGCCGTGCAGCAGTGCTTCGACGGTCTCATCGTGGCGCCGCGCGATGGCGCGCTGCGGCGCCTGCTGGGCATGGCGTATTCGACCATGGGCATGAACGACAAGGCGGTCGAGGTCTATCGCAACTGGCTCGCCGCGGAGCCCGGCAACACCATCGCGCGCTACCACCTCAGCGCCTGCACCGGCGACGCCGTGCCCGAACGAGCGCCCGACGCCTACGTGGCGCAGGTCTTCGACTCGTTTGCACGCAGCTTCGACGCCAAGCTCGGCTCGCTGTCCTACCAGGCGCCGGCACTCGGCACGCAGGCGGTGGCGCGACATCTGGGGCCGCCGGCCGCGGCGCTCGATGTGCTCGACGCCGGCTGCGGCACCGGGCTGTGCGGCCCCGGCCTGGCGCCTTATGCACGACGGCTGGTGGGTGTGGACCTGTCCATCGGCATGCTGGCCAAGGCGCGGCTGCGCGCCTGTTATGACGAACTCGTGCAGGGTGAGCTGGTGGCGTTCCTGCAGGCGCGGCCACAGGCCTTCGACGTCATCGTCTCCACCGATACGCTGAACTACTTCGGCCTGCTCGATGCCTGCGCCGCCGCCGCCGCTGCCGCGTTGCGCCGCGGCGGTCTGTTCGTCTTCACGCTGGAGGCGCATGCCGACGATGACGGCGCCGCGGTCGGCCATCGGCTGCATGGCCACGGCCGCTATAGTCACCGCCGCGCTTATGTCGTGGCCGTGCTCGAGGATGCCGGCTTCGACGTGACCGAGATGCAGCAGGTGGTGCTGCGCATGGAGGCCGGCGAGCCCGTGAACGGCTGGCTCGTCAGCGCCACGGTCGGCCGCAAGACCTGAACGAAATCGAGGACCTATGCCAGACGCGCCGCCGCAGATGCAGTTGCTGTCAGACGCCGCCCCGGCGCTGCGCTTCAAGACGATGTCGGCGCGCGAGGAAATCTCGCGTCTGTTCGAATTCGAGATCGTCGCCGTCAGCGACGACCGCGCGATCAAGGCCGACGACCTCCTGGGCACGCCGATCGCGGTGTCGATGGAGGTGGGCGACGACAGCAAGCGCTGGTTCCATGGTGTCGTGGCGGCCTTCGGCATCGAAGGCATACAGAACCGCGACTTCAGCTACCGCATCACGGTCCGTCCGTGGGCCTGGCTGATGACGCGCGCGGCGGATGTGCGCATCTTCCAGAACCTGTCCACACCCGACATCGTCAAGCAGGTGCTCGGCAACTATCCGGTCACCTTCGTCGACAGGTTGAGCGGCAGCTACGCGCCGCGCACGTACTGCGTGCAGTACCGCGAGACCGACTTCAACTTCGTCAGCCGGCTGCTCGAGGAAGAAGGCATCTTCTATTTTTTCGAGCACAGCCAGAGCAAGCACGACATGGTGCTCGCCGATGCGCCCGGCGCCCACGCCACGACGCCCGACTTCGAGGAGCTGCTGTATCTGGAAGATGACCGCGATGTGGCCGAGCAGCAGGCGATCAACGACTGGCACATGCGCCATGAGATCCAGCCCGGCAAGGCCACGGTGCGCGACTACAACTTCGAAACACCGAGCACCGACCTGAAGAGCAACACGGTTGCCACCGGGCACTCGCATGCCGAGTCCACGCACGAGGTCTACGACTACCCGGGCCTGTACGCCGCCAAGGGCGACGGCGATGCGCGCGCGGCGATCCGCATCGACGAACATTCGGCGCGCTTCACGCGCTTCACCGGTGCCGGCAACGTGCCCGGCATGGCTGCGGGCGCGCGCTTCACGCTCAAGGGCCACCCGCGCGAGGACCAGAACGCCGAATACCTGCTGCTGCAGACGCAGATCGACATGGAGCAGGCGGGCTACGAATCGGGTGAGGCGGGCGACACCAAGTTCCTCTGCCGCTTCACCGCGCAGTTGTATGCCGACGCTTTCCGGCCCGCGCGCATCACGCGCAAACCCAGCGTCGCCGGCCCGCAGACCGCACTCGTCGTGGGCAGCGGCGACGCCGGCGACATCGAAACCGATAAGTACGGCCGCATCAAGGTGCAGTTCCACTGGGACCGCCTGGGCGAGAAGAACGCCGACAGCTCGTGCTGGCTGCGTGTGGCCAGCGGCTGGGCCGGCAACGGCTGGGGCATGGTGTCGCTGCCGCGTATCGGACAGGAGGTCGTGGTGGCTTTCCTCGAAGGCGACCCCGACCAGCCGCTGGTCGTCGGCAGCGTCTACAACGCCGAGCAGATGCCGCCGTACGAGCTTCCGGCCAATGCCACCGTCAGCACGTTGAAGAGCCGCAGCAAGCAGGGCGCAACCGAGGCCTTCAATGAACTGCGCTTCGAAGACAAGGCCGGCAGCGAGTACGTCTGGTTCCAGGCCCAGAAAGACCATTTCGAGATGGTCGAGGAAACGCTCAAGAGCAAGATCGGCAAGGACGAGCATCGATCGATCACCGAGAACCGCAAGGAGAAGATCGGCGGGGAATACCACCTCAACGTCACCAAGGGCGTCAAACAGAAGTTCGGCGAAAAGCTCAGCATCGACGTGACGGACGACATGTCGATCAAGGGCGGCGCCAAGTTCAGCTTGAAGACAGGTGCCGACTTCATCGCCGATTCGGGGGCCACGATCTCCTTCAAGTCGGCCAGCGACCTGCACCTGAAGATCGGCGCCAACATCGGTGCCGAGGCGGCGGACAACGTGCACATCAAGGGCGGCACGAACGTCGTGATCGAGGCGGGCACGCAGCTCAGCCTCAAGGTCGGCGGCTCGTCCATCGTGCTCGCATCCGACGGTGTGTCGATCACCGGCTCGATGGTGAAGATCAACTCCGGCGGCTCGCCGGGTTCGGGCGCCGGCGCCAGCCCGGTGGCTCCGGTCGACCCCGAGGCGCCGGTCGACCCCGAAGCGCCTGAAGATCCGCTGACGCACCGCTGAAGGCATCGCGGCCAAGCACGATGCAGCCCGTCGACGAAGAGGCCCTGGAACAGGCCGCGTGGAGCGCGTTCACGCAGCGCCTGGGTGAACATCTCGCCGGCCAGTGGCCGGCGATGCCCGAACGCCTGGGCGAGCGCTACGACGCTTTCATCGACCTGGCCGTGCAACAGGCCGGCAAGCGCGGGCTGCAGCAGGCGGCGAGCGTTGCACGCTTCGTCAACCTGTGGTTCGTCTGGGGGCCGGCCTTCCACGACAAGCCGGGTTTCGAATGGGCGCAGGGCATCCTGGCGGCGCCGCGTGAGCGCGAGTGGCTGACCGTGCACCAGCTCGTGCAGCGCTCGATGCTCGAACTGCAGCGCCTGCCCGACGCGCGTGTCGAGCCGCAGGCGCTGGCCGCAGCCGACGGGCGCGTGATCGACGTCTTCGGCCCGCTCGGCCGCCAGGGCCGCATGCGCGTGCCACCCGAGCCGCCGCCGGCGCGCCTGGCCTGCGATCTGGAAGCGGCCGACCTGCGCGTGCTCGATGATGGCTGGCATCAGGAATACCGCCTCGAGGGCGAAGAATGGCAGCGTCTGCCGGTGTTGATGCCGGCGCCGCTGCGAGTGGATGCCGCGCATCCCATGCCCGCGCTGGTGGCGCTGCTGTCGCACCAGAGCGGCCAAGGCAGGCAGGCCCGCTTGCAGGTGAGACTGCGCACGCATGCGGTCTGCCATGCCGACGTGCATGCCGGGCTCAGCTTCAGCGGCCCGCATGGGCGCTGGCAGTGGGCCGGCCATGAAACGCGTGCGGTGAGCTGGCATGTCGCCACGCGCGACCAGAGCCTGCCCGCCAGCGGGCCGGGCACCGTGATCGCCGAAGAAACCTCGCCCGAGCCGCAGACATTGCACATCCAGACCTGCGGGCTGCGCGATGAAGGCGAAGCCATCGGCCCGCTGAAGACGAAGGTCTCGGTGTGGCCGGCCGAACAGTGGTGGATCGAGCTGCAGCGCGCCTTGCCCGCGCAGCAGGCCATGCTGCCCGGCACGCGGCCCTGGGCGCGCGGCGCGACACGCTGCCGCGTCGAACGCGACGGCGCGACGCAGGACGGCACCCTGCTGAAGGGGCAGTTCGAAGACGGGCTCGATGGTGCAGCCGCGGTGGCGGTGCAGAAGCTGGCAGCGGCGTGGGAGCAACTGCCGGGCCTGAGCCAGGCGCGTTTCGACGCGATGCTCGCTGTGCTGAGCGGAAAGATGGCCTGCACCTGGGGCTGGCGCCTGGGCCCGCGCGGCCTCGACGGCGCGGCGCTGATGCGGCTGCTGGCGCTGCTGGAGATGCAGGCCTGCGAGGCCGATCTGCAGTTCGGCGGCGAACTGGCCTGGCGCGGATCGACGTCCCGCGTCAGCCTGCAGCTCGCCGGCCAGGCGCCGCTGCGCGCACGCATCGAACGTGCGGCACCCGAGTCCACATTGAACGAGGCGCTGAAGCCCGCGCTGGCCGCGTGGCGCTGGCCCTTCACGCTGCAGATCGAGCCGCTGGCCGGTGATGCGGGCAGCCTGCTGCAGCAGGTCGGGCCGCTGACGGGCGCGCTGGTCGGTGACGCCGGACTGCGTTCGTGCACCCACGGCAGCAGCGGCTGGGAATGGTTTGCCAGCCTGCGGCTCGAAGCCGTGGCGGCGCCGCTGGCGGTGTTCGATCCCTTGCTCGGCCAGAGCCGGGCGACGCTGGCCCTGCTGCCCGCGATGACGCTGCTGGACTGGAGCCTGGGCTGATGGACAGGCTGCTGGTGCTGCGTCTGGAATCCACCGGCTGCCCGGCGGAGGCGGTGCTCAACGGCGTGCCGCTGGCGCGTGTGGGCGGCGCGCAGACGGTGGTGACCTTGCCGGTGCACGAGTTCACGCTGGCGGGCACGAACGAGGTCGAACTCGTCGTGCATCCCGGTCCGCCCGCCGCTGCCGCCAGCGAGCCGGAACCGATGCTGAGCGATGGCCAGAGCGCCGCCAGCCTGCGCCTGCTGCTGCCGCGCGTGGGCAGCGTGGCGCACCCGGCGAACGCGCGCACGCTGGTGCAGCTCGACTGGGCGCCGGTCGCCGACGAGGTGTTCGAGGCGCCGCTGCGCATCGGCAAGCAGGTCGAGCTGCCGATCGGCTTTCCGCGCTGGCGCTGGCTCGACGCGCCCGTCATCGCCGACTCGCCGACGCTGAAGAAAGACGTCGCGCGTTACCTGCTCGACATCGCCGTCGGCCTGTCGCGCGGCAACCCCGAGCCGTTGATCCAGGCCACGCGGCTGCGCCTGGAAGACCTCGCGCAGGCCTATCAGCGCAACCTCGCCGACGACGTCGGCCGGCTGCGGCTGCACATCCAGGAGCTGCATGCGGCGCAGCCCCTGAAACCCGTGCTGCCCGCACCGGCCAAGCTGGTGCTGCGGCCGGTGGCTGGCGGACGGCTGCTCGAGTGCCTGGCCGGCGACGGCACGCCCTTCCTGCAAAGCCCGGTGGCCGGCGGCGGCGTCGCGACGTGGCCGCTGCGTCTGGCCGCCATCGACGGCAGGTTTTATGGCCTGCGCTGAGGCGCGTGGGCCAGCGCGCGTCGCCGGCAGCCGCTGCGCTTGCCGGGTTTCGCTGCGGCTATGCTGCGCCTTCAGCGTTGAGTGGAGCTTCTGAATGATCGTGCTGACCGTGCTCAGCTACAACGGCGCGCCGGCCGACGGGCTGAGCGCCGGCTTCGACGAACTTGGCGGCACCATCGGCCGCGCCGAGAACAACCAGCTCGTGCTGCCCGACCCGGAACGCACGATCTCGCGTGTGCATGCGCGGGTCGTGTTCCGCACCACCGGCTACACAATCGTCGACAACGGCAGCAATCCGATCGCCATCAACAACACGCCGCTGGGCGCCGGCCGCGAACACCCGCTGAAGCCGGGCGACGAGGTACAGATTGGCGGCTATGTGCTGCGCGCCTCCGACGCCCAGGCCGCGGGTGCGAGCGCCGACCCCTTCGCCGATCTCTTCGGCGATGCGCCGGTGGGTCTGGCGGTGCCGCCACCGGCACCGCGAGCGGCGCGCTCGGTGATGTTGTCGTCTCCACCGGCATCACCGCCACCGTACGCCGCGCCACCGGCCGCGCTGACGCCGGGGCAGATCCCCGACGACTGGGATCCGTTCGCGATCGACGCTGCGCCGCTGGTGCCGGCCACTGCGCCGGCGCCGGCGCTCGGTGGCGACGTTTTCGCCGACCTGCCGCTGAGCGCCGGCGGCGCGGACTCGCTGGACGCGCTGTTCGGCCTGGGCAACACGCCAGCGGGGGGCGACCCGCTGGGCGCTGCCCCGCAGGACGCCTTGCTGATGCAGCCCAACATGGCCGCGCATGCCGATCCGTTGCAGAGCCTGGCGCGGCCGGCGAGCATCGCGGCGCAGACGCTGGGTGACTTCGGCTCCGAACTCAACACGCCGATGGTGTTGCCGCCGGCGCCTGCTGCACCGTCGTCCCGCCCAGGCGGCGGATTTCCCACGACGCTGCCATCGGGCGCGGTGTTCTCGTGGGACGAGCCCACGCGCGATGGTCGCGTGGTCACACGTCCCGGCGTGCGGCGCGGGCAAGACGAGCCGTCTGCGGCAAGCCCGGCACCGCCTGCAGCACCACGGCCGCGCGCCGCGCCGGCGCCGGCGCCCGCAACCGCAGCGGCGGCGAGCGACGACGCCTTGCTGGCCGCGCTGCTGGACGGCCTGGCGACACCCGGCCTGCGCCTGGATGCGCTGACGCCGCAGACGATGCTGCTCATCGGCCAGTTGCTGCGCGAATCGACGCGCGGCGCGGTGGAACTGCTGGTCGCCCGTGCGGCGCTCAAACGCGAGATGCGCGCCGAGATGACGATGATCGTCGCGCGCGAGAACAACCCGCTGAAGTTCTCGCCGTCGGTGGAGGTGGCGTTGCAGCATCTGCTGGGTGCACCGGCTCCGGGCTTCATGGCGCCGGCGCTGGCGGTGCGCGATGCCTTCGACGACCTGCGCGCGCACCAGCTTGGCGTGATGGCGGGCATGAAGGCGGCGCTGGACGGCGTGCTGCAGCGCTTCGACCCGCAGCAGCTCGAAGGCAAGCTGACGAAGAGGTCGGCCATCGCGAGCCTCATTCCGTCGACGCGCAAGGCCCGGCTGTGGGAGCTGTTCCAGGAACTCTTCAGCCAGTTGTCCAGCGAAGCGCAGGACGACTTCGATGAACTGTTCGGCAAGGCCTTCTTGCGCGCCTATCAGGCGCAGCTCGACCGCCTGCAGAACGAACCCGGGCCGAGGTGAGCACGATGCTGGCACTGCAGGTGGCCCTGCTGTCCGACAAGGGCGGCCGCAAGTACAACGAAGACGCCTGCGGCCACTGGCATTCGGAGCGCCACCTGTGCTGTGTGCTGGCCGACGGCGCCGGTGGTCACGGCGGTGGCGACATCGCGTCGCGCCTGGCGGTGCAGGAACTCATCGGCCGCTTCTCGCGCCAGGGCACGACCAGCGGGCCGGCGCTCGACATCCTGCTGCGCGCCACCAACGACGCACTGATCGCACAGCGTGTGCCCGGCACGCCGCGCCAGGACATGCACAGCACCGTCGTCTGTCTGGTGATCGACTTCGTCGCCTACAGCGCGCACTGGGCGTATGCCGGCGATTCGCGCATGTACTGGTTCCGCGGCGGCCGGGTGCTGAACCGCACACGCGACCACAGCTTGGTGCAGTCGCTGGTGGACAACGGCATGCTGGCCGAGGCCGACGTGCGCAGTCACCCCAAGCGCAGTGAGCTGCGCTCGGCACTCGGCATCGCCGCCGACATGCTCGAGGTGAGCAGCGGCGACGGTGCCGAGCCCGTGCATCCGGGCGACGTCTTCCTGCTCTGCACCGACGGCCTGTGGGAATATCTGGAAGACGGCCTTCTCGAACGCTCGCTGGCCGCGTCTTCGACGCCGCGCGAGTGGCTGGACGCGCTGGCGATCGCGGTCAGGCAGGCGGCCGCGCACAAGGCCAGTCACGACAACTTCACCGCGCTCGTCGTCTGGACCGGCGAGGGTTGAACCCGACTCAACGAAAGGCAGTTCACGATGGCGATGCACACCTGTACCGGCGCCATGATGCAGTGCAGCTTCGGCATGGCGCCGTCGAGCTTCATCGCGACACCGAAGATGGTGCAGACCAGCTACATGGACGCCGGCAACATCATGGACAACAAGCCGATCGCGAACATTCCGCCATTCGGCATGTGCCAGAGCATGGCCAATCCGCAGGTGGCGGCAGCCACGGCGGCGGCGCTGGGCGTGCTGACGCCGATGCCGTGCGTGCCCGTCATCGCCGCGCCATGGGCACCGGGCGCGCCGACGGTGCTGGTCGCCAACCAGCCGGCGCTGAACAACAGCTCCAAGCTGATGTGCAACTGGGCTGGGGTGATCCAGTTCACCAATCCCGGCCAGACCACCGAGATGGTTCCCTGACGCGCGCCGGCCCGCGCGGCGCATGAAAAAGGCCCGCGCGAAGCGGGCCTCGTCGGGTGGGGTGCGGGGCGTCAGGACGCCGGCGTGGTGCGACCGATTTCGACGCGGCGATTTTCGGCCGCGAACGGATCCTTGGTGTTCTTGAGGTCGTTTGCGCCCACGCCCACCGGCGTCAGCATCGCGGCATCGGCGCCGTTCTGAACCAGGAAGTCCTTCACCGCCTCGGCGCGCTTTTGCGACAGCGCGAGGTTGACGTCGACGGTGCCCGACGCGTCGGCGTGACCTTCGATGCGCACCATCTTGCCGCTGCCGCGTTTGGTCTTCAGCACCTCGGCAAAGACCTCGAGCTGCTTCTTCAGGGCGTCAGGCAGTTCGGCCGAACCGAGCTTGAACGACGACGCCGGCAGCGAATAGCGCACCGAGGGCTTGAAGCCCATGCACTTGAAGCCGGCGGCCTTCAACTGTTCGCAGGCTTCTTCGGGAAACAGCCCTTCCTTGACGGATTTCGCATCGGGCACGGTCTGCCCGAGGTCGATGGCGTCGGACTGCGCGTGAACCGGGAAGGAGAACGTGGCGGCCAGCAGAACCGCGGCGGCAACGGCATGGCGTGTATGGATCATGGGGCACCTCTCGAGGAGATAAACAAACCCTTGCCGCGGAGCGATCGGTTCGCCGAAACGGACTGGCGACAGGGTCAACAACCGACACGGTAAGCGACAGGGCGCTACACGACGTGCCTTTTGATACGAAGCATGATACTGCCGAGCGCGCGCTTGTTCATCCCCATGGGGAGGGGAAAATTCCCGGTATTGGCCGCGGTCGGCCCGGGTGACGGGCGTGGCACGGCCGTGTATCGTTCGCGGCTGACCTGACGCGGGGCTGCGCCCGTGCGGCAGTCTCGTCACACCCGAAGAAGATCCAGGAATCGAGCTCCACAGATGACTTGGCACAACAAGGTGATGTGGACGGAGGGCATGTTCCTCCAGCCACAGCATTTCCAGCAGCAGGATCGTTTCGTTGGCAGGCAGTTGGAGGGGCGTGTGGCATCGGCCACCGCGTGGCCATGGGGTTTTGTCACGCTGCAGGTGGATGACGCCGCGCTGCTGCAGGGCCGCATCATGGTCAACAGCGCGCGCGGTGTGCTGCCCGATGGCCTGGCCTTTTCGGTGCCGGGCGACGATCCGGCCCCGCCGGCGCTGGAAGTGCCCGCCGATGCGCGCGATCAGATCGTCGTGCTGGCGCTGCCGATGGCGCGCCCCGGTGTTGCCGAAAGCGATGTCGAGGCCAGCGAGACCTCGATGCCGCCGCGCTACCGTGCGAGCGACATCGAGGTCGCCGACAGCCACGCGGCCAGCCTGCGCGAAGCACCGCTGCAGATCGGCCGCCTGAACCTGCGCCTGATGCTGGCGCGCGATGCAAACGAGGGCTATACCGCCATCGGCGTCGCACGCATCGTCGAGCGCCGTGCCGACGGCCGCGTCACGCTGGATGCGAACTACGTGCCGCCGATGCTGCATGCGCCGGCGCAGCAGGTGCTGGACGGTTATCTGCGCGAGGTACACGGCATGCTGTTCCAGCGCGGCGAGGCACTCGCGGCGCGTCTGGTGCAGCCTGGCCGCGCCGGCGTCGGCGAGATCGCCGACTTCCTGCTGTTGCAGGTGGTGAACCGCCACCAGCCCTTGTTTGCCCACCTGCAGCGGTTGCCGGTGCTGCATCCCGAGCGGCTGTACGAGCTGTGTCTGGGGCTGGCCGGCGAGCTGTCGACGTTCCGCGACCAGCGCCGGCCCGCGGCCTATCCCGAGTACAAGCACGACGACCTTGCAGGCTGCTTTCGCGCCGTGATGGCCGACCTGCGGCAGTCGCTGTCGATGGTGCTCGAACAGACCGCGGTGCCCATCGATCTGCAGGACCGCAAGTCCGGCGTGCGCGTGGCCATCATCGCCGACATCGAACTGCAGCGCACTGCGAACTTCGTCCTCGCGGTGAACGCGCAGATGCCGGGCGACGCGCTGCGCGCGCGCTTTCCGACGCAGGTCAAGATCGGCCCCGCCGAGCGTCTGCGCGACCTGGTGCAACTGCAGCTTCCCGGCATCACGCTGCGCGCGCTGCCGGTGGCGCCGCGCCAGATTCCCTATCACGCGGGCTTCACCTACTTCGAGCTCGAAACGCGGGGCAACGAGCTGTGGAAGCAGCTCGAGACCTCGGGCGGCCTGGCCATGCACATCGCCGGCGACTTCCCCGGCCTGGCGCTCGAGTTCTGGGCCATCCGCGGCTGAGCGCGGCTGAAGACTGCAAAGGCTGACCATGAGCGACAAGGACACTCCGCCCGACCCGTTCGCCGCGTTCGAATCCGACCGTACCGTCATCAAGCCCACCGGCGGGCGCGGCCCGCGCACCATGCAGCCGCCGCCGCAGCCCGGTTCGCGGCCGCCCGCGGCCGCGCCGGCGCCGCAGGGCTGGGCGCCGGCGCCCGCGGCGGCCGTCGATGTCTCGCTCGGCGAACTGCCGCCGCATGCCAGCCTGAACCCGCTGGTGCAGGCGGCGGCACCGCTGCTCAGCGCCGCGCCGCGGTTGCGTGCGATGGTGCGCCACCCGAACCCGCAGGCGCTGCGCGCGTCGCTCGGCGATTCGGTCAAGCGCTTCGAAGCCGCAGCGCGCGCGCAGAATCTGCCGAACGACCAGATCGTCGCCGCACGCTATGTGTTGTGCACGCTGCTTGATGAGTCGGCCTCCAGCACGCCGTGGGGCGGCTCGGGCGCCTGGTCGGCGCAGAGCCTGCTGGTGCAGTTCCACAACGAGGCCTGGGGTGGCGAGAAGGTCTTCCAGTTGCTGACGCGGCTGGCGCAGTCGCCCGAGCAGCATCGCAACCTGCTGGAGCTGGTCTACATCGCACTTTCGCTCGGCTTCGAGGGCCGCTACCGCGTGCTCGACAACGGCCGCGCGCAGCTCGACAGCGTGCGTGAACGGCTGGCGCAGATCGTGCGCCAGCAGGCCGGTCCTGCAGAGAAGGCGTTGTCGACGCAGTGGCAGGGTGTGGCCGCAGCCACGCAGCGCCTGCGCGACGGCATTCCGATGTGGGTCGTCGCCTGCGCCGCGGCGCTGCTGCTGATGCTCGTCTTCGTGACGCTGCGGCTGTCGTTGAACGCGCAGACCGACACCACGTTCAGCGCGCTGCAGACGCTGGACGCGCAGGCCGCCGTCGCGCCGCCGCCACCGCCCCCGGCGGTGCCACTGCCACCACCGCCGCCGCGGCTGGCACAACTGCTGAAGTCCGACATCGACGCCGGCGCGGTGCAGGTGCAGGACCTCGACGACCGTTCGGTCGTCACCGTGCACGGCGACACCCTGTTCGACCCGGGCAGCGCCGACGTGTCCAGCAAGTCCAAGCCGCTGTTTGGCCGTATCGCCGCGGCGCTGAACCAGGTGCCAGGCCACATTCTCATCAGCGGTCACACCGACAACCAGCCCATCCGCTCGCTGCGCTTCCCGTCGAACTGGCACTTGTCGAAGGATCGTGCGCTCAGCGTGCGCGACCTGCTGGCGGCCACGGTCAAGCCCGAACGCATGACCTCCGAAGGCCGTGCCGACACTGAACCGGTGGCCGACAACAGCACCGCCGCCGGCCGGGCCAAGAACCGCCGCGTCGAGATCACGCTGTCGGTGGCCGCAGCGAGTTGAACGGAAAAGAGCTGATGAAACGTTTTGTGCAGTGGCTGTTGAGCCCGGCGGTTCTGGGCAGCATCGGCCTGCTGGCCTTGTCGGCCTTGATCTGGTGGGTGGGCCCGTTGATCGCCATCGGCAGCGCGCGTCCGCTGGCCGGCGTGTGGACACGCGTCATCGTGCTGGCCGTGATCTGGGCCTTGTGGATCGCCCGCCTGAGCTGGGCGGCCTGGAAGCGCCGCAAGACGAATTCGGCGCTGCTGGCCGGCATGAGCGCGGGCCCGTCGGCGAGCGACAAGGAAGCGCAGTTGCTGGCCAAACGCTTCGACGACGCGGTGCAGCGGCTGAAGGCCAGTGGCGCGAAGTCATGGACCGGCGGCGGCCAGTACCTGTACGAACTGCCGTGGTACATCTTCGTCGGCGCGCCGGGTTCGGGCAAGACCACCGCGCTGATGAATGCCGGCTTGCAGTTCCTGCTCGGCGACGGTGCGAAGGCCGCCGTGCAAGGCGTCGGCGGCACCCGCAACTGCGACTGGTGGTTCACGAGCGACGCGGTGCTGATCGACACCGCCGGCCGCTACGCCACGCAGGAGAGCGACCGCGACGTCGACGCCAGCGCATGGGACAACTTCCTCGCGCTGCTGAAGAAGACGCGGCCACGTCAGCCGATCAACGGCGTGCTGCTCACCGTCAACATCCAGGACCTGCTGCAGCAGGGCCCCACCGAACGCCAGGAACACGCGGCGAAGCTGCGCGCGCGGCTGCAGGAACTGCAGAGCAAGCTGGGCGTGCGCGCGCCGATCTACGTGCTGGTGAGCAAGGCCGACCTGATCGGCGGCTTCAACGAGAGCTTCGAGTCGCTGAGCAAGGAAGAGCGCGACCAGGTCTGGGGTTTCACATTCGCGCCCGACAGCGGCGGCGACGACCCGCTGCGCGATTTCGGCACCCTGTACCAGCAGTTGCAGCAGCGGCTGGTCGAGCAGCTCGTCGACCGCCTCGAAGCCGAGCGCGACGTGCTCAAACGCAGCGCGATCTTCGCCTTCCCGCAGGAATTCGCGGCGCTGCAGGGTGTGCTGGATGACTTCCTGCGCCAGGTGTTCTCGGGCGGTGGGTCGCTCGAAACGACGCCGCGCGTGCGTGGTGTCTATTTCACCAGCGGCACCCAGGAGGGCTCGCCGATCGACCGCGTGATGGGCGCGCTCGGGCGTTCGTTCGGCATCGACCCGCGCTCGGCCGCGGTGCCTGGCGGGCGTGGCAAGAGCTTCTTCCTGCACCGGCTGCTGAAGGACGTGGTGTTCGCCGAACGCGGGCTGGGCACGGTGAATCCGGCGGCCGTGCGGCGGCGGCGCATCGTGCGCGCGACGGCGGCGGCGTCGATCGCGGTGTTCAGCGTGGCGGTGCTCGTCGGCTGGTTCGTCAGTCGCGCCCGCAATCTCGACTACGCGGCGCAGGTGGCCGAACGCATACCGCCGCTGAAGGCCGCGGTGGCTTCGTTGCCGCCGCCCACCACCGCCGACGTGGCGCCGCTGCCCGGCGTGCTGGCGCAGGTGCACGATGCCGCCAAGAGCGACAAGTTCGACATCGGCGACCCGCCGCTGCTCAACGGCCTCGGGCTGTACCAGGGCGACAAGCTCGACGCCGCGGCTCAGCTTTCCTACCAGCGTCTGCTGGAGAAGGCGCTCGCGCCGCGCATCACGCGCCGCCTCGAAGAGCGCTTGCGTGCCGCGAACAAGGACAACCTCGAGAACGCCTACGAGGCGCTCAAGACCTACCTGATGCTGTACACGCCGGAGCAGTTCGACGCGCCGACGCTGCGCGCCTGGATCACGCTCGACTGGGACAACAACTACGCCCGCATGGCGCCGGAAGATCGCACGAAGCTCGACGCCCAACTCGACGCGCTGCTGGCCCAGGGCGCGCCGCGCGCGGCACTGCCGCGCGACGCCGCGCTGGTGGCCGGCGTGCGCGACATGCTGGTGTCGTACCCGCTCGAATACCGCGTCTACAGCCGCATCAAGCGCCAGTATCGGCCGGGTGACGTGCCCGACTTCACGGCTGCCGGCGCCGGTGGCCCGAACGCCGCGCAGGTGTTCGAGCGCGCCAGCGGCGAGCCGCTGAACAAGGGCATCCCGGGTCTGTACACGAAAGCCGGCTACGAGAAGTTCTTCAAGCCCGCAGTGCAGAAGGCCACGCTGCAGCTTGCGCGCGAAGAGTCGTGGGTGCTGGGGCTCAAGAGCGACCCGGCGCGGCTGAAGGACATCACGCTCGGCAACGGCGTGACCGACAAGGTCAAGCGGCTGTACTTCGAGGACTACATCAAGACCTGGGACGCCTATCTGGCCGATGTGCGGCTCGTCAAGCTGATCGGCCTGGACCGCAGCATCGCGGTGGCGCGCACGCTGTCGGCGGTGGATTCGCCGCTGGCCGCCTACATGCGCGGCGTGAGCGCCGAGACCACGCTCGTGCCGCCGCCGCCCAGCGGCGCGCTCGACAAGATGGCCAGCAAGGCGAAGGCCGATGCGGCGCGGCTCGCCGGCGAAGCGCCGGTGGCCGCCGGCGGCGGCGGCCCGCTGGAGCGCATGGTCGACGACCACTTCGCCGATATCCATCGCCAGGTCAGCGGCACGCCGCCGCCCATCGACGAGACGCTGAAGATGTTCGCCGAGGTCTACAACACGCTGCAGGCGGTGGACGCGGCGCAGAAGAGCAAATCGCCGCCGCCGCCGGGCGGCGCCGGCGCGAAGTTGAAGGCCGCCGCGGGCCAGCAACCGGCGCCGATCCGCGCCATGATCGAGCAGCTTGCCGATGCCGGCGACAGCCAGAGCCGCGGCGCCGAGATCAAGGGCTTGTCGGCCGACCTGAAACCGGTGACGGATTTCTGCGAGCGTGTCGTCGTCAACCGCTATCCGTTCGCCAGCGGCTCGCGCGCCGATGTGCCGCTCGAAGACTTCGGGCAACTCTTCGGCGTCGGCGGCCTGCTCGACGACTTCTTCCAGAAGCGCCTGGCCAGTCTGGTCGACACCTCGTTGCCGGTCTGGGCCTACAAGCCGCTGGGTGATGGCAGCAAGCCGGTGGCGGCTTCGGCGCTGGCCGAGTTCCAGCGTGCGGCGCGCATCCGCGACGTGTTCTTCCGCAACGGCGGCAAGGTGCCGGGCATCCGCATCGAGATGCGCATCGCCGACATGGATCCGGCGTTGAAGGAGCTCGACCTCGACATCGACGGTCAGATGCAGAAGCTCACATCGGGCGGCCCGCCGGCCACCGTCACCTGGCCGAGCCAGCGCCTGGCGTCGCAGATCCGGCTCACCACCGGGCTGGGCAACGCCGGGCCGATGGCGATGTTCGAAGGGCCGTGGGCGCTGTTCCGCATGATCGACCGTTTCGAGATCCAGCCCTCGCAGGTGCCCGAGAAATTCACGCTGGTGATGAACCTGGACGGCAAGCGTGCGCGTGTCGACGTCATCGCCGCCAGCGTGTTCAATCCCTTCCAGATGAAGGAAGTCAAGCAGTTCCGTTGTCCGGCGGCGCTGTGACCACGCAGGATGCACCGCCCGGCTGGCACGGCAAACTGCCGTCGCTGGGCGACTTTGCGTCGCGCCGCCTCGAACCGAGCTTCATCGACCCCTGGGACGGCTGGCTCGCAGCGGGGCTGCTGCGCCTGCGCGAGGCCGACCCCGCGGGCTGGCTGAACAGCTATCTCGACAGCCCGAGCTGGCGTTTTCTGCTGATGCCCGGCGTGCTGCCGGGCGAGGCCGGGCAACAGGCCTGGGCCGGCGTGCTGATGCCGTCGGTCGACCGCGTCGGCCGCTACTTCCCGCTCACGCTGGTGCAGCCGCTCGGTGAACTGCCAGCGTCGACGCAGCAGATGCAGTCGCTGTGGCACTGGCTGGGGCGACTGGACGAGCTGGCCGGCGACGCGTTGCAGGAAGACTGGAACATCGACCAGCTCGAGCGCGAACTGGCGCGCATGGTGGGCCCCGGGCTCGAAGCGCTGGACGGCGCCACCGGCAGCGGGCCGCTGACGGCCGGCGCGCTGCACGAGCTGACGCTGCCGCCGGGCATCGATGCCGCCGTGCACATCGGCGTCGAGGCGCAGGCGCTGTGGCGCGAGAAGGCGCACGGCCTGGCCTACTGGTTTTCAAGCACCGAACTCGTCGCGCCGCGCCTGCTGGTGTCACGCGGGCTGCCCGCGGCCACCGCGATGACGAGCCTGCTTGGGGCGACAATCTAGGCTGACATGACAAGCGACGACGACGACCGCACGGTCATTCGCCCATCGAGCCCTCCCGGCCCATCGCCCGCGGCCACGCCGGCTGAAGACAAGACCATCGTCGTTGGCGCGCCGTTGGCGATCGAGAAGACACAGCTCACCGGCGCGCCGCCGCCGTCTGCGATGGACCACGGCAACGGCCTGGCGATGGGCACCTACCTCGGCGAGTTCGAGCTCACGCAGATGGTCGGCGAGGGCGGTTTCGGCATCGTCTACCTGGCGTACGACCATTCGCTGCACCGCCGCGTCGCGTTGAAGGAATACATGCCGTCGTCGCTGGCCGCGCGCACGAGCGCGACGCACGTGCAGGTGAAGTCGGAGCGTTATCGAGAGACCTTCGAGGCCGGTCTGAAGAGCTTCATCAACGAAGCGCGCCTGCTGGCCAGCTTCGACCATCCGTCGCTTGTCAAGGTCTACCGTTTCTGGGAGGCCAACGGCACCGCGTACATGGTGATGCCCTTCCTCGAAGGCGTGACGCTGAAGGACAAGTTGCGCGAGATGGGCGAGGCGCCCGACGAAGCGTGGATGCGCTCGCTGCTCGGCCCCGTGACCGAGGCGCTGGTGGTGATCCACGCCGAGCAGTGCTATCACCGCGACATCGCGCCCGACAACGTGATGTGGCTGCCCAACGTGAATCGGTGGCTGCTGCTGGACTTCGGCGCCGCGCGCCGCGTCATCGGCGACATGACGCAGGCGCTGACGGTGATCCTGAAGCCGGGTTATGCGCCGGTGGAGCAGTACGCCGAGATTCCCGGCATGAAACAGGGCCCGTGGACCGACGTCTACGCGCTTGCCGCGTCGGTCTATTTCGCGATCATGGGCAAGACGCCGCCGCCGTCGGTGGGGCGTTTGCTCAATGACACCTATGTGCCGCTGACCAAGAGCGCGCAGGGACGCTACAGCGAAGGCTTCCTGGCGGCCATCGACCGCGCCTTGATCGTGCGCCCGGAAGAGCGCACGCAGAGCATTCCGCAGTTGCGCGACGAGCTTGGCCTGGGCGAGATGGCCAGCGGCGATCCGTACATGACGCGCCCGCTGCCGCCGGGCATGGACATTCCTCCGCGGCCGCCGGCGCCGCCGCCTTTCGCGGCCGCACCCGGCGCAACGCCCACATCGGCGCCGGCACCGAGACCGGCGTCCGCCGCCGTGGCGGCAGCGCCGGCCGCGGCAGCCGCCGCGCCGCGCAAGAACGGCAAGCTCATCGCCATCGGCGCTGCGGTCATCGTGCTGGGCGGGCTGGCCGTGGGCGCGTACGAACTGCTCGCGCCGGCGCCACGCCCGGCACCGGCGCCTGCTCCGGTGGCGGCGACCGCGCCGGCCCCGAGCCCGGCGGTCGCGACGCCGCCGCCCGGCGCGGCACCGACTCCCGCGCCAGCGGCGGCGCCGCCCGCCGCCACGCCTGCACAAGCGGCCGCCAGCTTCGACGTGCCGGCAGAATTTGCGCGCGTCGTGCAGGCGCAGTCGGGTGGTTTCAACGTGCACGCCGAAGCATCGAAGGCGCGTCTGCGCATCGACATCGACGAGCTCTCGTTCACCGTGTCGGCCGACCGCGACGGTTTTCTGTATGTGCTGGCCTACGGCTCCGACGGCGTGCTGACCCAGCTCTACCCGAACTCCGAGGCGGGCGCGCTGAAGGTCCACAAGGGCCAAGTGATGAAGCTGCCGCAGCCGCCGATCTATTTCGCCACCACCGAGCCCGCCGGGCCGGCGCAATTGCTGGTGATGGTGTCGGCGCATCAGCGCGACCATTCGGCGCTGGACCCGCACAAGGAAGGGCTGTTCCGCAGCTTCCCCACCGGCGCCCGCGCCCAACGCCTGGCGGCGGCCTATGCGGGGCCGCTGTCCATCATCGCGGGCAAGCCCATCTGCTCGGGCAGCGCGCCATGCAACGACGAGTTCGGCGCCGCGGTGATCAAGGTCGAGACGGTGCGTTGAACAAGGCGTTCACCAAAGAGGCCGACGGCGACGACGAGGACGACGAGCAGCCCGGGCTGCCGGCGCTGCCTGCGGGGGTGCGCAACTACATCACCCCGGCGGGCTACCGGCGGCTGCGCGACGAGTTGATGACGCTGCTGGATGTCGAGCGGCCGAAGATGGTCGAGACGGTGTCGTGGGCGGCGAAAAACGGCGACCGCAGCGAAAACGGCGACTACCTCTACGGCAAGAAGCGGTTGCGCGAAATCGATAGGCGCATCCGCTTCCTCACCAAGCGGCTGGACATTGCCGAGGTCGCCGACCCGGCGCTGCACCACGGCAACGACCAGGTCTTCTTTGGTGCGACGGTCACCTACGCCAACCGTCGCGGCGAACAACGCACCATCACCATCAAGGGCATCGACGAAGCCGACAGTCTGCAAGGCGAAGTGAGCTGGGTGGCGCCAATCGCGCGCGCCCTGCTGAAGGCGCATGAAGGCGACGAAGTGCAGTTGACGACGCCCGGGGGCGTCGAGACGCTGGAGGTGCTGGCGGTGCGCTACCCGGCGCCCGCTCAGGACGGCTTGTAGCGCCAGACGCGCAGCACCGGCGGCACGCGGCGCAGCGTGCGCAGCACGTCGGCCAGATGCACGCGGTCGCGCACGCTCACCAGCAGCCGCAGCTCGGTGGCTTCACCGGCCGGCTCCTGCCCCATGTCCAGGTGCGTGATGTCGGCCTCGGCGCCGGCCACCGCGGCGGCCACATGGGCCAGCACGCCCTTGCCGTTTTGCACCAGCGCGACGATCGTCGTTTCGAAGGCACGCGTCAGTTCGTCGGCCCATGCCACCGGCATCCAGCGCTCGCTGTCGCGTTCGAACAGCCGGCGCCCGGTCTGGCATTCGGCGGTGTGCACGACCAGGCCCTCGCCCCGCCCGAGATAGCCGGCGATCTGGTCGCCCGGGATCGGCCTGCAGCACGGCGCCATCTGCACCGATGCGCCTTCGCTGCCGTCGACGAAAACGACGCCCTGCGTCGGCGCGCTGTCGTCGTCGGCGTAGCGGCCGAAGCTCAGCGTCACCGCGTCGGGGCGGCTGCCGCGCTCGACCATCAATTGGGCCAGCCGCTTCGCGACGATGGTGGCGATCTTCTTGCCCAGGCCGATGTCAACCAGCAACTCGCCGCGATGGCGGTTGCCGCTCCAGCGCGTGAGCTGCTGCCACAGCGCCGCCGCATCGGCATCGGCGGGGTCGGCCGACGGCAGTTGCAGCCCTTCGCCGCGCAGCGCCTGGGCCAGCATCTTCTCGCCCAGCGCACGCGATTCCTCGGCCTCCATGTTCTTCAGGTAGTGGCGGATCTTGGAGCGCGCGCGACCGGTGCGCACCATGTTCAGCCAGCCCGGGTTCGGCCGCGCGCCCGGGGCGGTGAGCACCTCGACGACATCGCCGCTGCGCAGCTCGGTGCGCAGCGCCACCGGCTCGCCGTTGATCTTCGCGGCCACCATGTGGTCGCCGACATCGGAGTGGATGGCGTAGGCGAAGTCCACCGACGTGGCGCCACGCGGCAGTGCGAGGATCTTGCTGCGCGGTGTGAAGACATAGACCGCATCGGGGTAGAGGTCGATCTTCACGTGCTCCAGGAATTCGGCCGCGTCGCGCGTCTCGTCCTGGATGTCCATCAGGCTTTGCAGCCACATCGTGCTCAGGCGCTGGGCGTCGGCGCTGCCGCCCGACTTGTAAAGCCAATGGGCGGCAATGCCTTTTTCGGCCACCGCATGCATCGCCTCGGTGCGCATCTGGAACTCGACTGCCGTGCCCAGCGGGCTGACCAGCGTGGTATGCAGCGACTGGTAGCCGTTGGCCTTCGGGATCGCGATGTAGTCCTTGAAGCGCCCCGGCACCGGCTTGTAGAGCTGGTGCAGCACGCCCAGCGCGAGGTAGCACTCGGGCAGCGTCGGCACGACGATGCGAAAGCCGAAGATGTCGTTGACCTGCGCGAAGCCGGCATGCTTCTCGCGCATCTTGCGGTAGATCGAATAGACGGTCTTCTCGCGGCCGGAGATCTGCACCTTGATCTTCGGCCGTGCGAAGGCCTTCTCCACGTCTTGCTGCACGCGCTCGACGATGTCGCGCCGGTGGCCGCGTGCCCGTTTCAAGGCCTTGGCCAGCGCCGCATGGCGCCACGGGTTCAGGTGCGCGAACGACAACTCCTGCAGTTCGCGGTAGAGCTGGTTCAGGCCCAGCCGGTGCGCAATCGGCGCATAGATCTCGAGTGTCTCGCGGGCGATGCGGTGGCGCTTGTCGGGCGCCATCGCATCCATCGTGCGCATGTTGTGCAGGCGGTCGGCCAGCTTGATGAGGATGACGCGCACATCGCGCGCCATCGCCAGCAGCATCTTGCGAAAACTCTCGGCCTGGTTTTCCTCGCGCGTGCTGAAGTGCAGTTTGTCGAGCTTGGTCAGGCCGTCCACCAGATCGGCGGTGGGAGCGCCGAAGCGCTGGATCAGCTCGGTCTTCGTGACGCCCCGGTCCTCGATCGTGTCGTGCATCAGCGCGGCCATGATGGCCTGCACGTCCAGCCGCCAGTCGGCGCACAGGCCGGCCACCGCCACCGGGTGCGTGATGTAGGGCAGGCCGCTGGCGCGGAACTGCCCGAGATGCGCTTCGTCGGCGAACTTGTAGGCCTCGCGCACCAGCTTCACGTCGCTCTTGGAGAGATAGCCGAGCTTGTCGGTGAGTGCCGCGAACGAGGTTGCCTCTTCGGGTTGCTCGGAAGCCGGCTCGCTCGCGCGCTGCCGCCCCTGCAATGCAGCGGGCAGCAGTTCAGCGGCCAGCGAGCGGATACCCATGCGCGTAATCTAGCCTGCTTTGCCGCAGCGGGCACTTGGCGCTGCCAAAGACAACGCGCTCGCGCGGGCGCCGCGACGAAGCGACAACGCCTGTCGGCAGGCGCGGGAACCCAATGACAACGGGCGCCCGCAGGCGCCCGAATCCAATGAGAACGGGCGCCCGCAGGCGCCCGTGTGCAAACCGCGGCGAGCGGTCAGACCGGAACCTTGCGCAGCATCTCCAGGCCGATCTCGCCGGCGGCGATTTCGCGCAGCGCGGTGACGCCGGGCTTGTTCTTGGTTTCGATCTTCGGCGCGTGGCCCTGGCTCAGCATGCGCGCGCGATAGGTGGCGGCCAGCACGAGCTGGAAACGGTTCGGAACCTTGACGAGGCAGTCTTCGACGGTGATGCGGGCCATGGGCGTGTTCTCGGGGTGGGCTCAGATGAGGTTGAGGGCGGCGAACACCTGGGATTTGTTGCGCCGCTGCGCCGCGTACTTCAGGCGCTGCGAGTGAACCACGGTCTTCAGGTCGAAGAGGGCGGTCTCGAACAAGCCGTTGATTATAACGAAATCGAAGTGCCGGGCCTGGGCCACTTCTTCGCGTGCATTGACCATGCGGCGCGCGATGACGTCGACGTCGTCCTCGCCGCGTCGCTGCAGGCGCTGCTCGAGTTCACGCCAGCTCGGCGGCAGCACGAAGATCAGCACTGCGTGCGCGAACAGTTGCTTGATCTGCAGCGCGCCCTGGTAGTCGATCTCCAGCACCATGTCCTGGCCTTCCATCAGACGCTTCTCGATCGCCGTGCGCGATGTGCCGTAGAGGTTGTCGTGGACCTGCGCCCATTCGAAGAACTCGTCGCGCTCGATCATGGCGCGGAACTCGGCCTCGCCGATGAACCAGTATTCGCGCCCGTGCTGCTCCTGGCCGCGTGCGGCACGTGTCGTGTGCGAGATCGACACCGCGAGGTGCGAGTCCAGTTCGAGCAGCGCCTTCACGAGGCTGGACTTGCCTGCGCCGCTGGGAGCGGCGACGACAAACAGGTTGCCGGGGGTGTCCATGCGCAGGCATTTTACGAGGCTGCTTCAGCGCCCGCGCGGCAGCGCATGTTCGGCGATCGTGTGACGTACCCATTCGGCGGCCATTTCGGCGCCCAGCACCGCGGGGCGCACGCGGTCGAGTGTCGAGCGGTCGAGTTCGAACTGGCGTTGGTTATCGTAGTTCGACGCGCCCACACGCAAGCTGAGGGCGCCGCCGTCGGTGGCTTCGTCAATCAAGGGATAACCGCGCAAACGTGCCACCAGCGCGTGACTGTCGCCGTCGGCGTAAACCGTGGTCTCGACGAGGCGCCGGCAGCCCGCGGCCGCAGCCCGCTGCAGCGCCACACGAAGGTTGGCCGCGACGTTGCCCGCCGCGACATGGGCGACGAGCGGAACCACATGTTCGCCGGCAGCCGCGAGCGTTGCCGCCACCTGCGCGTTGAAGCTCACGTTGATGCCGTCCCACAGGCTGTCGGTGGCCGCGTCGCCGGCGTTGCGGCCCTGGCCGAGCACCAGCACGCAGTCGGGCACCGATGCGGCTGCCGCTGCGTCGGCCTGCGCCGGCGCCGGTTCGCTCCACAGCACACAGGCCAGCACGCAGGTCGAGCTCAGCAGCGCGTTCATCGTTGCCGATTCTGCGGCAGCGCAGCGTGCATCGCGACACACCTTCGGCGCGGCGTGCGTCAACCGGGCGCAGGTGTGGCGCATTACAGGCTCAGGCCGCGCAGGGTTGCACGGCCGCACCCGAAAGGAACTGCTCCATGAAGAAGATGATTCTGGCCACCTTGGTGGCCGTGGCCGCCGGCCTCGGCCTGGCCTCCGTGAGCTACGCGGCCACCGCCGAACAGAAGGCCGCCGTGAAAGAAAAATGGGCGTCAAAGACGCCTGAGGAAAAGGCCGCCGCAAAGGAGAAGGCCAAGGCCCAATGGGACGCGATGACGCCTGAACAACAAGCCGACGCGAAGAAGAAGCACCCGCGCATGGCCAAGCGCGCCGAAAAGCGCAAAGACGACGCCGCGGCGACGAAGCAGTAGGCCGCAAGCGCCTGTTGCGCCTGTTGCGCGCGCATGCCCGGCACATCGCGATGGGCTGCGACTCCCGGACATCGCACGCGGCAGCAGGGGACAGCACGCGCAAAGCAGACAGCCTGCGCCCCTGCGCCACGCCCGTTGCCCTGGCGGCGGACCGTGCGCAGGGGCGCGGGCACAATGCCGTCCGACATGAGCCCCGCGCTGCCTCGCTTCACTGCCTGCGTATTGACCGCGCTGCTGTGCGGCTGCGCGACACGCGCCATCAACGTGCCGCCGGCGCCGGCCAACCCGGCCGACTTCGCGGCCTGGACCTGCGACCACATCGATGACGAGCTCGACGTGGTGCAGCAGCGCGCTGCCGACGTGGCCTACGCGGTGGACGAACGTGTCGGCAACAACATCATCGCGCTCGGTGTCGGCCTGGGCATCTTCTGGCCCGCCATTCTGGCGATGCGGCCCGACGGCCCTGACGCCGGACGGCTGGCGCATCTGAAGGGCCGCTACGAAGCGCTGCGAACGGCGTCGGCGCTGAAGTCGTGCCCGCCGCCGGCACCCGATCTCTCGCCCGAGCGCGCGGCCGCGCTGCCGGTGGCGGTGGGCGACCGTCTGGTCTACGAGGATCGCATCGGCGGCCGCCCACCCAGCACAGAATGGGTGTTGCGGCTGACGGCACTGCGACGTGGCGACTTCGAGTTCCGCCTCGAACGGGGCAGGAACGGCGCTTCTGCGCCGTGGCGCCAGGACCGCTACGGCAACGTCATCGCCGCGCCTTTCGGCAATCTGCGCTGGACGCGATTGCTGCACCCCGATGAAACCCTCGGCCAGGTGTCGGGCGGCGAGATCGACATCTCGGGCGACCCGCTGACGCGTGCGCGTGTGCGCGCCCAGGTGGTGGCCATCGGGCCGCAGATGCTGGCCGGCCGCCACTTCAACGTCGTCGTGATGGACCTCTTCGGCGATGCCCAGCAGGGCGACCGCAGCACGCGGCTCGATGGCGCGCTGGTCGTCGATCGCAGCAGCGGCGTGCTGCTGCGCCTGGACCTGCGCAGTTCGATGCCGGGCTTCAATCTGCAACGCCGGCTGTCGCGCATCGAGCGCGGGCCCTAGACACGGGCCCTCGACCTGGAATTAGCGTGAACCCGAACCCAGGACGCAGGCCGTTTCGCTGCAGGTGGGGCAGATCAGGCGGCAGCGGCGAGCGCGCGCAGGCAGATCGCGCTGGCGACGCTGCGGCTGCCCCAGGTGAGAACCTTCGTCACGCGGCCGCGCGCGCGCCCCATCGACATTTCGATCCACGGTTCCTCGGGCCACGAACCGTCGTCCGCCTGCGCCGCGGCCAGGCGCCCGATCGCAGGCTCGTGCGCTGCGGCGCTCTCGCCGGCGACGTGCAGTGTCCACAGACACAGCGCCGTGTTCACCGGCGACAGCGCGGGCTCGGCCAGCGCCCGGCGCGCGAAGTCGCACGCCCGCGCGACCGCCCCCGGCGCCGTGTGAGCGGCGGTGAGCAGTTCCACGCACAACGACGTGCCGTAGTACGGTCCGGCGTACCAGGTGCCCTGCCAGGCGCCGTCGGCGCGCTGCGCGGCCTCGACGAGCCGCGTACCGGCCTCAGCGGCTTCAGCCGCGTCGGCGCGCGCCGGATCGAGCCGCAGCAGCGCACGGTAAAAGCGCGCCAGCACGTCGATGTCGAGCGTGTTGCCCCAGCACAGTTCGATCGCGCGCCGCATCACGGCTTGCGCCTGCGGCGGGTCGCTGGGGGCGACGAGCCAGGTGTCGATCGCGCCGTCGACGCGGCGCTGGGACAGGGCGAGGTCGATGGGGCCTTCGCAGCATGCGAGGTGCTGCGGTGCGACGCGCGCGAACAATGCGCTGGCTGCGGCCAGGCTGTCGAGGTCCGGTGGCAGCTCGGGCAGGCCGGGGAAGTAGCTCCAGCCGCCGGCGCGATCCGATACCCGGCCGCCGGCGAGGTGGTCGGCTTCGCGCGCGGCCAGGTGCATGGCTGCCGCCGTGTGCTCGCGATCCACCTCGGCCAGGTCCATCAGCACGCCGCCGATCACGGCGCGCGCGAACAGGTCCGACCCTTGCCGCTCGGTGCTGCCGCTGAAGCCCTGTGCGTGCGCAAACGTCATCTCGTGGCGCGCGTCGGGAAACCCGGCGTCGGCTTCGTGCAGGAGGAAGTCCCACGTGCGCCCGGCCGCCTGCTGCGCCGCCGCCAGCGCGCTCATGCGACGGTGAAGGCGCCGGTCCGGGTGACGCTGTCGGCGTCGACGGTGACCGTGACGTCGCGTGTCGACGCCGGAGCGCTCGCCGCGATGTCGAGGTTGCAGTTGATCTGCGTGTCGCTCACCACGACGACCGAGCTCGCCGTGATGCCGATGCTGCTGAGCTTCACGTTGTGGATGGCCGCTGGCGGCTTGAAGCCGACCCCGGTGATGACCACCGGCACGCTCGAATTGCGCGCACCGGCGGCCGGCACGACCGTGTTGATCTTCAAGGCCAGCGGCAGCAGGTCCGCACAGGTGCCGGTGTCGGGTGGCGCGATGGTCTCGAACTGGCGGCCGCCCGGCGTGCCGTCGGCGCCGGCGCCGCCAGTTGCGCCGTCCACCGTCGGGTCGAAGGCGCCCGGGTGGCCGGGGTCGCCGTTCTCGCCATCCTGGTTGCAGGGGCCCGAGTTCTTGCCCTTGTGCCCGCCCTGCAGCGCGCCTCTTCCGCCTTTGCCGCCATTGCCGCCCTCGCCGTGGTTGCTGCCTGCGCAGATGTAGTGGAAACCGCCGCTCACGAAGGGGCCGTTGACACCGACATTGGCCGCCGTGCTGACGATCCAGATCGCGCCGGCCGCGCCACCGTCGCCGCCCGTGCCGCCCGTGCCGCCGTTGCCACCGTCGCCGGCGTTGCCGCCGTCGCCCGGCTGGCTGCCGCAGGAGTCGCCGGTCCAGCTCTCGTCGACGACGCCGTCGCGCCCGCCCATGCCTTTGCCGCCGTCGCCGCCGCGTTGCCCGGTGCCGCCGTTGCCGCCGGCCTGGCCGTGCCAGTCGATGATCAAATGGTCGGCCGCGCCCATCACGACTTCCAGCGCAACGATGTTGACGGTGCGCGGCGCATCGCGTCCGCGTTGACCCGGGCTGCCGGTCGCGCCGTCGGCGCCGCGGCCGCCGTTCTGGCCGTCGCTGCCCTGGCCCTGGTCCTGCCAGACGTTGGGGTCGAACGACGTGCCCATGGCCGCCTGCGGCTGGGCCGCGCCGTTGGGCGCGCGGTGCAGCCGGTCGAGCCAGGTGATGACGTTTTTGCCGGTGTAGAGCGAACCGCCGTCACCGGCGTCGCAGGGCGCCACGTCGCCGGGCTTGCCACCGCCGATGATCACCAGCTTGCGGCAGATGACGTTGTAGGCATCGAAGTACTGCTTCTCCTTGCCGCGGCCGGTGGGCGCGAAGATCAGGCGCCCGGTGTTCAGGAAGGTGATGGTGTCGTGCACGAAACACTGCTCGGTCACCAGCAGGTCACCGCCGATGACCACCGTGTCGCGCGTTCCGGTCGTGGGGTCGAACACCACGTTCGTCGGCGCGCTGCAGGTGGTGCATACCCCGTTGATCTGTGCCATGGCTGTTCCTTGTCGGCGTGTTTTGCAGGTACCCGGGTGCCGCGTCGAGGCGGCGGCTCAGGTCACGGTGAAGGCGCCCACCAGCGGCGCCGAGTTCTGCGCCCCGACGGTGACGCTGATGTCGCGCGCGGTCTGCGGTGCCAGGTTGGCGATCGTGAAGGTGCCCGTGATCGTCGTCGCGCTCGTCGCGACGACGGCCGACACGGTGATGCCCGCGCCGCTCACGCCGATCTGGTGGATCGGGCTGGCTGGGTTGAACTGGGTGCCGGTGATCGTGACGTTGACGACGGCGTTGCGTGCCCCGCTGTTCGGCGCCATCGACGTGACGGTGGGCGCCGGCGGCGCAACGACGGTGAAGGCGCCGACCAGGGGCGCCGAGGTCTGGCTTCCGGCCGTCACACTCACGTCGCGCGCGCCGGCCGGCGCGATGCCGTTGATCGTCAGCGTCGCGCTGACGCTGGTATTGCTGGCCACCGACAGGCCCGACGCGGAAACACCGGCACCGCTGATCTGGAGCAGGTGGAGCGCCGCCGCAGGGTCGAACTGCGTGCCGGTCACCGTGACGTTCACCGCGGTTCCCGCCACGCCCGAGTTCGGCACGATGGAGCCCACCGTGGGCGGCAGCGGCGGATCGACGCTGAAGCCGCCGACCAGCGTGCCCTGGTAGGGGCCGGACTGGACGACGACGTCGCGCGGGCCGACGGCAGCGCTGGCCGCGATGTCGAACACGGCCGTGATCGCCGTGGCGCTGGCGATGACCAGGTTCTGCGCACTGACGCCGGTGCCGCTTACGGCAACGCCGTGCGACGTGGCCGACGGGTCGAAGCCGGTGCCGCCAATGGCGACTGCGACGCTCGTGTCCTGGAAACCGGCGCTCGGCGTCAGGCTGGCGACGACCGGGATGATCGGGATGATGTCGGCGCAGGTCGATGACGCGGGCGGCTCCACCGCTTCGAAGACGAGGCTGCCTGTGCTGCCGGCACCGCCGTTGGCGCCGTCTGCGGCAGGCCCGGGGTCCGCTCCGTTGCCGCCGACACCGGGGTTCGCGGTGCCGCACTCGTTGCCACCGCGTTTGCCGGCCTTGCCGCCGGCGCCGAACTGTTGCGATCCCTTGCCGCCTTTGCCACCCTTGCCCCCATTGGTGCCGCCGCAGACGAAGGCGACGGAACCGGAGACGAAAGCGCCGCCGGGAATCAGGTTGGCCGTCGGCGTGACGACCGAGATCGCGCCGGCCCTGCCACCGTCGCCGCCGGATCCGCCCGCGCCACCGGCACCCCCGTCGCCGCCGTTGCCGCCGTCACCCGGCTGGCGCCCGCAGGAGTCGCCGGTCCAGCTCTCGTCGACGTGGCCGTCGCGGCCGCCCATGCCGTCGCCACCGGGGCCGCCATCCTGGCCGGCAGCGCCATCGCCGCCGTTCTGGCCGTGCCAGTCGACGATCAGATTGCCCTGGTGGCGAAACTCGACCTCAAGGGCAACCACCGTCAGCCGGCTCGGCGCGGGGATGCCGGCCGTGCCCCCATTGCCGGTTGCGCCAGCGCTGCCGTTGCCGCCGTCTTTGCCGCCATTGCCCTGGCCGAGGTCGGACCAGTCGTCGGTGTCGAACGACGCACCCGCGGCCGCCGGACCCGGCCACGCGGCGCCCGGCGAGCCCTTGGTGTAGATGCGGTCGAACCAGGTGATGAGGTTCCTGCTCTTGTAGCCGCCCGTCGGATCGAAGGGATCGCAGGGCTGGATCACGAGCGGGCCGCCACCGCCGTCGACGATGAGCTTGCGGCAGACGACGCTGTAGCGCTCGGCGTAGCGGCCGCCTTTTTCCTGCGGCCCGAAGATCAGCCGGCCCTGGTCCTTGAAGACGATGGTGTCGTGAACGAAGCAGGGCTGGCTGACGAGCATGTCGCTGTCGATCAGCACCACCGAGCGCGGTCCGCCAGGCCCGAACTCGTTGCTGATCGCCGTACCGCAGGAACTGCACACGTCTTGCATCTGGGTCATGTCGGTCCTCGATCGCGTTGTCGTTGCGGAGGCCGGAACGGGGCCCACTCCGGCAGGGGATCCATCGCGAACCCGCGGCTGCGCAGTTCGTCGGCGATGGTGTCGCGCAGGCGCACGACGCCCGCGATGCCGCGCCGCAGTTGCCGCGCGTTCACCTCGGCATCACCGGCGAGCACGCGCCGCAGGTCATCCACGATCTCGGGGCAGTGCTGCCGCAGGTCGGGCAGCACGGCTTTTTCCGGCTGCAGGAAGGCGGCATCGACACCTTCGGCCGCGCGCGCGTGGATCATCGGGATGCGCGCCAGCGAGTAGGCCCAGAAGCGCAGGTAGTGCAGCGCCGACTCACGCTGGCCCTGGGCCAGCATGTCGCGCGCGACGGCGATGCGGAATTCCAGTTCGTCGCCGGCGATCGTGTAGGCGTACTCGGCGCGCGTGAGCCTGCGCATGGCGTCGGGCCAGCGCGGTTGGCCAAAGCGCTGCGAGACCACGCGGTGGATGCGGCGCAGCGGCGCGAACGTGTCCTCGGGCGCCTGGTCCAGCCCCAGCATCTCGACGACGTCCGCGCGCAGCGCGAGCCCGGTCTGGGCCTCGATCTCTTCCATGTACAGCAGCGGGCGCGTGAAGACGTTCGGGCAGAAGCGGCCGAGGCCGTCGATGCCGAGCGCGATGCACGAGGCCGTCGCCATGTGCAGCCAGAACCGCGCCAGCGCCGGAAAGTCCCAGGTGATGCCGATCTCGCGCACCGTCTTCCAGCCGACGTCCAGGAAGACGTTGCAGCGCGCGGCGCGGATGTCGGGGCGCTGGAAGCAGGCCTGCATTGCCGTCCGACAGGCCGCCGACAGGCCGTGCGGGTCGTGCACGGCTTGCGACGCCATGTAGCGGTGCGCCGCCAGGCCAAGCTGCGCCAGCTGTGCCGGCTGCTCGAGCAAGGCCTGGGGATACCAGACGATGTCGAGCGAGCGGCCATCCGGCTCCGGTGTGTGCCGGCGCTCGGGCAGGAAGGCCGGCAGCGCCGCGAACATCATCAGGTCGACGTCGTAGACCGCGGGCGAGAAGCGATCGGTGATCGGGTTGCGCAGATGGATCGCGACGGCCTTCGCGCCGTCGAGCGCGATCGCGCGCTCCACCGCGCGCCGGTCTGCGCGGCCCAGTCGGGCGGCACCGAGTACCGGCTCGAGGACGTCGAGCGCCAGCGCCATCGACTTCTCCTGCTGTGCCCTTTGCGGGGAGGTGCGCGGTTATAGGTCACACGATCGCACGGCGTCATCCCTAGTGTTGCAGGGGCGGTGCCAGCGCGTGCTGCGCCATCGGGTCGCTTCCGGGGACACAGATCTTTACCCCCTGCGCATGGCCGCGATACGGCTGCGCCGCACAGTGGCTGCCATCGTGAACCACTTTGAAGGACCTGCGATGAAGCAACTCAACTATCGAGCCATCGGCCGGCCGTTGCGCGTGGCCGCGGCGGTGCTGACGCTGGCGTTGGCCGGCGGCGTGGCGCTCAACGCCGCCGCCCATCCGCCGCATGGCATGGGTGGCCCGATGATGATGATGATGGGTGGCTCCGGCCACATGCGTCACATGCTCGACGCCGTGAATGCCACCGACGAGCAGCGCAGCCAGATCAAGGCCATCATGGACGCCGCGCGCAGCGACCTGCAGGCGCAGCACGGCGCCAGCCGCACGCTGCAGCAGCAGGCGATGCAGCTCTTCACCCAGCCCATCGTCGATGCCAATGCCGCCGAAGCGCTGCGCCAGCAGATGCTGGTTCAGCACGACCAGGCCAGCAAGCGCATGATGCTGGCGATGCTCGATGTGAGCCGTGTGCTGACGCCCGAACAGCGGCAGAAGCTCGGCGAGCGGATGGCGCAGCGGCACGCGATGATGGAACGCCGCCACGCCGAGCGCCAGGCGCAGGACAAGTCCACCCCACGCTGAGCACTTGCCGTTATCCTGACCGACCGCTTCTTCCCCGGCCTTGACTGCAAGGCCCTTGCCCCGCGGCTGCGGCCTGCGGGGCGTTTTCGTGGATGCATGACGTGACGAGCCGCCTGCTGCTGATCGACGACGATTCCCGCCTGACCGCGATGGTCGGCGACTACCTGCGCCGCAACGGCTACGAGGTCGACGCCGCGGGTTCGCTGGCGGCCGGGCGCGAACAGCTCAAGCAGCGCCCCTACGACGCGCTGCTGCTGGACCTCATGCTGCCCGACGGCGACGGCCTGGACCTGACGCGTGAACTGCGCGGCGAGGCGCGCACGCGACGGTTGCCGCTGCTGATGCTCACCGCACGCGGCGAGCCGATGGACCGCATCGTCGGCCTCGAGATCGGCGCCGACGACTACCTGCCCAAGCCGTTCGAGCCGCGCGAGCTGCTGGCGCGCGTGAAGGCGCTGCTGCGCCGTGCCGCGCCCGAACCCGCGGGCGACGACGTGCTCAGCTTCGGCCGCCTCGAAGTCGACCTCGGCGAGCGCAGGGCGCGGCTGGACGGCATCGCCTGCGACCTCACCAGCCATCAGTTCGACCTGCTCGTCGTGCTGGCGCAAAGCCCCGGCCGCGTGCTCTCGCGCGACCAGATCATGGACGCGCTGAAGGGCCATCCGCTGGAGGCCTTCGACCGCAGCATCGACGTGCACATCTCGCGCATTCGCGCCGTCATCGAAGACGACCCGAAGAACCCGAAACGTGTGCTCACGGTGCGCGGTGCGGGCTACGTGTTCGCGAAGAAGCAGGACGCCGACGCCGCCTGACATCGCCCGTCACCGCCCGACACCGGCACCAGCGGCCCATGCGCTCGCTTTATTTCCGCATCTACCTGACGGTGGTGGCCGCGCTGGCGCTGTTCGCGCTGGTGTCGGGCTGGCTGCTGCAGAACCACCTCGAGAACGAGCGTGCGCGCTACGAAGGCGTGTTGAGCGAGCGATATGCAGCCTGGGGCGATCTGCTCGAACGTTCGCTGCCGGGCGTCGACGCCCCGCCGGCGCAGCAGACGGCCGCGCTGCGCGAATGGTCGGCGCGGCTGCGCCTGCCGATGGCGCTCGATGCCGCCGACGGCCGGCGCATCGGCGCGTCCGAGGCTTATCTGCGGCGTGAGGCCGAGGGCACGCTGCCCGGGCGCGAACAGACGACACGACTCGACGACGGCCGCGTGCTGCACTTCGCGCGCCCGCTGATGTCGCACCGGGGCCGGGGCATGGCGCGCGATGGCCGGGCCGAGCAGGGCACGCAGGCTGAGGCAGGCCCGCCTGATGGGCCGGGCGAAGCGCATGGCCCGCCTGCGCATGTGCTGCCGCATCGGGCGCGCATACCGCCGCCGTTCTGGACGCCGATGGGCCTGCCCGATGGCGTCGGCCTCGTCGTGCTGCTGGTGGTTCTGTTTGCCGCCGTGGCGGCGGGCGCGCTGCCGGTGGTGCGGGGCCTGACGCGCCGTCTCGAGGCCCTCAAGCGCGGCGTCGAGGCCTTTGGCAGCGGACATCTGCAGGAGCGTGTAGCGGAGGACGGGCGCGACGAGGTGGCGGCGCTGGGTGCGAGTTTCAATCGCGCAGCGTCGCGCATCGAGGCGCTGCTGCGGTCGCACCAGAGCCTGCTCGCCAACGCGAGCCATGAACTGCGCTCGCCGCTGGCGCGCCTGAAGATGGCGATGTCGATGATCGACGAGGCGCCGCCGGCGCAGCGCGACAGCCTGCGCCAGGAGATCGACACCAACATCGCCGAACTCGATGCGCTCGTCGAGGAGGTGCTGCTGGCGAGCCGGCTCGATGCGTCCGTCACGCTGGACCGCGCCGAGGCTGTGAACCTGCTGGCGCTGGCAGCCGAGGAGGCCGCGCGTGTACATGCCACCGTCGAAGGCGCTGATCTGCAGGTCAGGGGTGACGAGCGCCTGCTGCGGCGCGCGCTGCGCAACCTGCTGGAGAACGCGCGCCGCTACGGCGGTGAACACATCGAAGTGAACGTCGCCCGCGCCGCACACCATGTCGAAGTGCAGGTGGCCGACCGCGGCCCGGGCGTGCCGCCGGCATTTCGCGAGCGCATCTTCGAGGCCTTTTTCCGTCTGCCCGGCCACGCCGAACGCGAAGGTGGCGTCGGCCTCGGCCTGGCGCTGGTGCGGCAGATCGCCGAGCGCCACGGCGGCAGCGTGCGCTGCGAGCCGCGCGACGGTGGCGGCAGCCGCTTCATCCTCGCGCTGCCGGGCTGACCCGCCCGCCAGCGCCGATCAGGCGCCTCGGCGCTGGCGCTTCAGCACCGCGTGCATGAAGCCGAGCAAGGCCAGCGCCGTCAGCACCAGGCCCAGCGTCGCCGCCGACCAGAAGCCGCGCGCGCCCTGAAATGCCGCCGGCAGACCGTCGCCGGCACCGAACACGAGCAGGTAACCGCCGCCGAGCCCGATGCCCCAGAGCGCGACGGCGTTGATGACCAGCGGCACCGTCGTGATGCGGTACGCGCGCAGCACGAAGGCCGCCACCGTCTGTGCCGCGTCGGCCAGATGAAACAGCGCCACGAAGGCGAGCAGCGGCAGCGCGGCCGCCATCACGGCGGCGTCGTCGGTGTACAGCCCCACCACTGTCTCGCGTGCGGCATACAGGCCGCCGCCCATCAGCGCGGCGATGGCGCAGCCCAGCGCCACGCCGTGCCAGCCGAGGCGGCGCGCGTCAGCCGCGTCGCGCGCACCGATGCGCTGCGCCACCAGCGTCGTGGTGCCATTGGCAATGGCCAGCGGCATCATGTACAGCAGCGAGACCAGGTTGACGGCGATCTGGTGGCCCGCCACCGGCGTCGTGCCCAGGCGCGCGATGAACAGCGCCATGAAGGTGAAGCCCGAGACTTCGACGAGGATCGCGCCGCCCATCGGCAGGCCCAGGCGCAACTGCGTGGTGATGGCGCGCCAGTCGGGCGCGCGCGCTGCGCGGCCGGCGAGATCGAAGCCCCGGTAGAACGCATCGTGTCGCAACACGACATAAGCCGCGAGCACCTGCGCCCACATCACGATGCAGGTGGCGATGCCGCAGCCCAGAACACCCAGCGGCGCGATGCCCAGCGCAGGCACGCCGACGACGAGCGCGGCGGACAGCGGCACCTTCAGCACCAGTCCCGCCACCTGCAGACCCATCACGGCCTTCGGTCGTGAGACGGCGACGTTGAAGCCGCGATAGGCCGAGAACAGCAGCGCCGCCGGCAGCGACAGCGCCAGCGCGCCGAGGTAGGCGCGTGCCTTCGCCGCCACCGCAGGCGACGCATGGGCAAGCGCCAGGAAGGGGCCGGGCAGCGCCAGCAGCAGGCTGCCCAGCAGCGACAGGCCGATGGCAATCCACAGCGCCTGGCGGAACTGATGACCCGCCTCGCGCAGTCGCCCGGCGCCGAACAACTGGCCGGCCAGCGGCCCCACCGCCAGCACGACGCCCATGAAGCCGACGAAGGTGGTGGTGTAGGCTGCCGCACCCACGGCCAGCGCCGCCAGGTCAAGCGCCGAATGGCGCGCCACGAGCACGGTATCCACCGTGCTGTAGGCCAGCACCGAGACCTGGCCGATAAACACCGGCCAGGCCAGCGGCGCGATGCGGCGCGCGCTGGCGAGCAGCGTGGCCTGCGACGGCGGATTCAACTTCCGCTGCGCCGATCGGCGCTGGCAAAGGTGTCCGGGCTCGGATGGTCGGCGCCGCTGGCCACGCGTGCGCGTTCGGCATAACGGTTGAAACGCCAGGCGGTGCCTTGCTGCGTGATGCGGCGCCACACCGCGCGCTTGGCGGCGGGCGAGAACTCCGGCCAGTGCTGGACCTCCTCGAACGTGCGCCCGCAGCCCTTGCAGACGTCGTCGCCCTGGGTGGTCGAGCAGATCGCGATGCACGGCGCATCGGGCGTGCTGGCATACCACGCGAGCCAGGCGTCGCGCGCACGCGCCGGCATCGTGTCCTCGTCGGCGAATGCCTCGTGGTAGTAGACCATCAGCGCGTACACCTCGGCCAGCGCGCGCACCTCGGCGCAGGCGGTGATGCCGTCGGGCGAAGGCGAACGCTCGCGCCACCAGTTGATGGCGGCTTCGATGTCGGTGATGTGCAGGGCGGCCATGGCGTCCCGGGAAAGGGGACGCGAAGGATAGCGCGCCCGCCGTTCTACAGCCGCGCCTTGAGCTGCTCGATCGCCGCCCGTTTGGCTTTCGTGGCCGCACGCTGGTAGGCAACCTCGGCCTTGCTGCGCATCTGCACCGCACGCTCGAGCGCGTCGTTATAGCGCTCGGTGGTGTAGGTGTTCTCGCTGCCGATGTAGACCGACTTGCGCAGCGGCGAGTCGCCGAAGCGCGGCACCAGCACCGAGAAGCTCGCGTAGCGCACCTGCGAGCCGCTGCGCTGGCGCACCACGGGGCCGAAGATGCCCACGGGCAGATCGCTGGTCTTGTTCTCGCTCGGACCACGCTGCAGCGCCGTCGGCGCCGGCAGTCGCGCGATGCGCTTGAGCAACTCGGCGGTGGCGGCTTTCAATGCGGCCGGAGCGCCGCTGCCGTCGGGCGAATGGTCGGAGAACAATTTGGTGCCACCGTAGCGCAACTGCCAGCCGTGGGTGGCGTACGAATCGATGCGCTGGATGCCTTGCGGCACGGTGAACTTCTTGCCGGTGAAGATGACGACGTCGCGGATTTTCATGGATACCTCGAAGGTGGGGTTCTTGTTGACCCTCCCCTGAATTCCATTTTAACCCGGGCTAACTCACCCGATGAGTAGCAGAGCCAATGCCACGGCGGCCGGCAGGGCTTGCACGAACAGGATCTTGCGGCTCGCAGTGGCTGCACCATAGACGCCGGCCACGAAGACGCAGGCCAGGAAAAACACCTTGATGCCGAAACCTGCCGCGCCCAGGCTCAGGCCCCAGAACAGCCCGGCGGCCAGAAAGCCGTTGTACAGCCCCTGGTTGGCGGCCAGCACCTTGGTGGCGCTGGCGCTCTCGGGCGTCTGACCGAAGGCGCGCAGCCCGGCCGGCTTGTCCCAGAGGAACATTTCCAGCACCAGGAAATAGACGTGCAGCAGCGCGACCAGAGCGATGACGATGTCGGCGATGAGCGACATGGCGGCAGCGCTCAGGGGCAGACTGTGCCGGCGGGCAGCTTCTGCGACACGAAGGCAAGATCCCGGAGATTGACCACGCCGTCGCCGTTGACGTCGGCGGCCGGGTTGAATCCGGGCTCGCCCGCGTGGCGTCCGAACGAGGCCTTCACGGCCGCGAGGTCGGCGCAGTCGACGTTGCCGTCGCCGGTCACGTCGCCCAGCAGACGGATCGTGAAGTCGGCGTTCGAGACGTCGAAGAAGACGTTGCCCAGCGCTTCGATCTTGATGCGCGCCGCGCTGCTGGCGACGTTGGGCAGCGTCACCGTCTGCGCGCCGTCATTCGGCGTGCTGGCCGCCAGCACGTAGGGGAAGCTGCTGCCGCCATCGACCGACAGGCTGATCTTCACGCTTGCCGCATTCACCGGCGCGTTGTTGGTGTTGGCGACGCTCCAGGTGACGTTCTGCGGCGAGCCGCCGTCGAGCACGACAGCGCTGTTCGGCGCCGTCACCAGGAACGGGCCGGCACCGGGGGCCAGCACCAGCGTGGTGGCGGCGTTGCCGACTCCGCCGTGGCCGTCGCGCGCGGTGAGGCGGAAGTTCAGTGACGGCGGGGCGGCATTGCTGCCGTAGCCGACGTAGTCGGTGGTGGGCAGGAACTCCGAGAAGCAGTCGATCTGCGCTGCGCTCGGCGAGCCGCTGGGAGCCGCACAACTGCCGTTTTCGGCATTCGTGTTGTTGGCCAGGATCTGCGCCATGTCGGGGAAGACGCGCTGCGGGTCGTGCGTCGCCGCGTGCTCGCCGGGCGAGCCGTACTGCAGTGTGTCGCTCGCACTCACCAGGGCCTGGGTGCCGAACTGGCGAAACAGCGGCCCGTTGAGCTTGGGCTGCGTGACGAGCCCGGTGCCGCTGTTGGCGCCGCGGTCGTTCTGCTCCCACAGGTAGGTGAGGGCGTCGCTGTCCGCGTCGCTGGCGCTGCCGCTGAGCACGAAGGGCGTGCGCACCGGAATCGTGAACGTCGCCGGCACGCTGACGACGGGCGCGCGGTTGCCGGTGGCCGACGCGCTACCGCGGCGCGTCGTCGCGCCGCCCTTGGTGATCTCGCCGACATAGCCGCTGCAGCCCGCGCTGCAGTTGACGAGTTCGAGCGCGCCGGTGTCGGTCTTCGCCAGCGTGCCGCCGAAGGTGACCGTGAAACCCGTGTCGCTCAGCGCGCTGACCTTGGCCGTGGCCCCGGCGGGCCAGCCGGCGATGCCCTGGATGGCGGCCTGCACACCGGCGGCCGTGAAGTTGCTGCCGCGCACGATGGCGGCCGATGCATTGCCGTTCAAGCGCAACACGAACTGCTGGCCGTTGCTGCTGAAGCCCGTCAACGCGGCCATCTGCACTTCGCTCAGCTTCCTTTCGGTGGCCGATGTGTAGCTGACGATCTCGTCGAAGCTGCGCTGCGACCAGTAGGGGTCGCTGTGGGACTGCAGGTCGTCGCTGCCGCAGATGCCGGCATACGCCATGATCGATGAGCCGCTGCCGGGCTCGACCGACGTGCCCGCGTTGCGGTTGCCGCCCGAGCAGTTCGACACCGTGCCGTTGAAGCTGTGGTTGCCGGCGAATTCGTGGCCCATTTCGTGCGCCACATAGTCGACCGCAAAAACGTCGCCCACCGGCGTCGGGATGCCGGTGCAGCCCTGCGCCTTGTTGCTGCTGCCGACGACGCCCAGGCTCGCGATGCCGCCGCCGTTGACGCCGAGCGCGATGTGGCCGACATCGAAGTTGCTGGCGCCCACCAGCAGACCCACGACGACGCGGTTGCGCGACAGCGTGGAACTGCCGCAGCTCGCCACCTGCGATGCCGTGAAGCAGGCGCTGCCGCCGCACGGGCCATTGGCACCGGTCATCTGCGCGGCGGTGTCGAGGTTGAGCGCGTCGTTGCCCGCGACGAGCACGAGGCGGATCGACGTCTCGTCTTCGTAGACCTGGGTGACCCGATTGATCAGCGTCACCTTCGCGGCCGTCACGTTGGTCGGGCCGCCGAAGTAGGCGGCGTACGACGGGTCGGTCACCAGCGCCAGGCGGTAGGTGCGCAGGATGTTGCCCACCGATGCCGAAGCGGGCAGGTCGTCCTGCAGCACCTGGTAGGTGGCCGTGGCCGAGGCGCGGCCGTCGCTGGCGCTGAGCTCGAAGCTGCCCAGACTGCGGTACGGGTCGGCGCGCAGGCTGGCGACGATGCTGCCGTCCGGCCCCGCGACCGTATAGATCGTCTGCCGCGGCGCGGCGTCGGCATCGCTGTTGCGCACGCTGATCGTCACCTGCGCGCCGGCGGCGAAGCCGATGCCGCGCACCTCCACCGTATCGGCTGCGTGATAAAAACTGTGCGCCAGCGAGAGCTGCGCTTCAGCGGAAGCGGGCTCCACCAGTGCGCCGTGCGGATTGACCAGGTCACGCGTGAAGTAGCTGACGTACAGGCTGTCGTCGAGGTGATAGTAGGGGTCGATGTACCACGACCCGCGTGACGAACGGATCGACGCGTGCAGGCCCAGCGGCGTGATGTCCATGCGCAGCGACGCGCCGGGGTCGTCGATGCCGCGGCCGGCGAAGGTGCGGATCTCGGGATGCCTGGCCGCCAGGCCGGCTTCCATCACCGGCGAGTCGGTGATCGCAAAGCGCTCGAAGCCGCCGCGCGGATCAGGCAGCGAAATCACCAGCGGGCTCTGGCGTGCCGCCGGGCTGCGTTCGGCCGGGGCGGCGGCGACGGCGGCCTGCATCGCCACCCGGTCCAGATAGGCGGCGCGGAAGTGGCGCGCTCGCACCGAGACCTGCGCGCCCGTTGCGGACACCGCCGGCGGCGCGCCGTTGAGCTCGCGCCAGAAGCCGCGGGTGGGGTGTGATGCCGCGGCGTTGGGCTGCGCGATGGGCGCCTGCGCACGCGCGGGCGCAGCGCCAGCCAGCCCCGTCAGCGCCAGCACCAGCAGCAGCAGCGCCGGGTTCGACCACGCTCCGGGAGAGCGAAAACAAGGCAGTTTCATGATGACGGTCCTGTTCGGGTTGCGACGGCAGCTCGGGCTTCGCGGCCCGGAAGGTTGATCGGGTGCGGCCGATTCGTCCATGTGGAAGAACCCTTGACAGCTCTGCCCTGCTTGATCGCATGCCAGAATGCTTTGCGCCGGCGAAGGTCCTTCCTTGGCCGTCCGCGGCTCGCCCTTCTTGCTCAAGCGTCGGTCAAGCCGCCTTCGGCGAGGCGGGTTCGATGGGGTCGTGGTCCCGGAGAGTTCATTGACGTTCCATCAGCGGCCCGGCCCGGCCCACGCCAGTGCCCTGCGGCGCTGCATTGCGGCGCTGTCGGCCTTGTGCGGCGTGGTCACGGCAATGGCACAGAGGCCGGCCACGCCGCCGAGCGAGTTTGCCCGGCTCGAGGCGGCCGGCGCGCACATCGGCCAGATCCGCGTCATCCCGCAGGACATCTTCGACACCCGCGATCCGAAGGAAGACAAGGCGCTGTTCCGGCTGGCCAACCGGCTGCACATCCGCACCCGGCCGGCCGTGGTCAGGCGCGAATTGCTCTTCGCCACCGGCCAGCCGCTGGTGGCACGCCGCATCGAAGAGACCGAGCGGCTGCTGCGCGCGAACCGTTATTTCTACGACGTGCAGATCCGGCCACGCGCCGTGCACGACGGCGTGGTCGATATCGACGTGCTGACGCGCGACACCTGGTCATTCGATCCGGGCATCAGCGTCGGGCGCGCGGGCGGTGAGAATTCCAGCGGCTTCCAGCTCAGCGAATACAACCTGCTGGGCGGCGGCGTTGCCGTGAGCCTGGGCCATTCCAACGATGTCGATCGCTCCAGCAACGAATTCGAAGTGGCGAGTCCGCGCGCCTTTGGCACCTGGGTTTCGCTGGCCTACAGCCACGCCCGCAACAGCGACGGGCGGCGCGACGCGGCCTCGGCGGTGCGCCCGTTCTACGCCCTGGACGCCACTTGGGCGGCCGGCGTGTCGGGCGCGCATGACGACCGCATCGACGCCCTCTACAACGGCGGCAACGTGGCCAGCCAGTACCGCCACCGTTCGACGCAGGCCGAAATGTTCGGCGGCTGGTCGGCAGGGCGTGTCGAAGGCTGGGTGCAGCGCTATTCGCTCGGCCTGAGCCTGCAGGACGACGCCTTTGCCGCCGAACCCGGGCTCGCCGCGCCACCGCAACTGCCGATCGACCAGCGCCTGGTCTCGCCGTTCGTGCGCTACGAACGGCTCGAAGACCATTACCAGACCGAGCTCAACCGCAACCTCATCGGGCGGCCCGAGTTCTTCGCGCTCGGCTGGGCGGCCAGCGCACAGCTCGGCTGGGCCAGCACCGCGCTCGGTTCGAGCCAGAACACGCTGCTGTATTCGGGCAGCGTGAATCGCGGCTTCCAACTTCCGGCCGACCGCATGCTGACCACGTCGCTGTCGCTGCACGGCCAGTGGTTCGACGGCCGCGTGCAGCGGCTGCAAGTGGGCGCGGGCGCACGTTACTACGTGCCGCAGTCCCCGCGCTGGTTGTTCTACGCCGCGGCCAGCGGCGACGCGCTGGCGCGGCCGCAGCCGCAGGACGCCTTGCTGCTGGGCGGCGACAACGGCCTGCGCGGCTACCCGTTGCGCTACCAGAGCGGCGACCGGCGCGTGCTGTTCACGCTGGAGGAGCGCTTCTACACCGACATCTACCTGTGGCGGCTGTTCCGCATCGGCGGCGCGTTGTTCGTCGACGCCGGCCGCGCCTGGGGCGGCCAGAACACCAACCTCGGCGACCCGGGTTGGCTGGGCGATGCAGGTTTCGGCCTGCGTTTCGTCAGCGCGCGCTCGGCGTTCAGCAACGTGCTGCATGTGGACATCGCGTTTCCGGTGCATGCCGCGCCCGACATTCGCAAGCTGCAGTTCCTGGTCAGGACACGCGCCAGCTTCTGAGCTTCACGACAGGCTTCTTAAGCAGGTGTTAAGCGAGCGCGGACCAGACTCGGTGTGTTCCCGCACATCGATGGAGACCCGCATGCAACGGCTCCTGGCGCTACGCCAGCCAGCCAACGACGAACACCGCGTTGCGCCGGATGAAGCAGTAGCGAAACACGGGCCGCTAAGGCCCGTGTTTGCTTGCATGCTGGCGGAGAGGGCGGGATTCGAACCCGCGGAACCTTGCGGTTCGCCTGATTTCGAGTCAGGTACATTCGACCACTCTGCCACCTCTCCTGTGGTCTCGCTGCGTCGCGAAGCCGGCAATTCTAGCGCAGCACTTCGGCGCCACCCACGTAGGGCCGCAACAGTTCAGGCACACGCACCGAGCCGTCGGCCTGCTGGTGGTTTTCCAGCACCGCCACCAGCGTGCGGCCCACCGCCAGTCCCGAGCCGTTGAGCGTGTGCACCAGTTCCGTCTTGCCCTGCGCGTTGCGAAAGCGCGCCTGCATGCGCCGCGCCTGGAAGGCCTCGCAGTTGCTGCATGAGCTGATCTCGCGATAGGTGTTCTGCGCCGGCAGCCAGACCTCCAGGTCATAGGTCTTGGCAGCACCGAAACCGGTGTCGCCGCTGCACAGCGTGACCACGCGGTACGGCAGCTCCAGCTTCTGCAGGATGGCTTCGGCGTGGCCGAGCATCGCTTCCAGCGTTTCGTAGCTTTTGTCGGGATGCACGATCTGCACCATCTCGACCTTGTCGAACTGGTGCTGGCGGATCATGCCGCGCGTGTCGCGCCCGGCGCTGCCGGCTTCGGAGCGGAAACACGGGCTGTGCGCGGTGAGCTTGATCGGCAGCGCCGCGGCGTCCAGGATCTGTCCGCGCACGGTGTTGGTGAGTGGAATCTCCGAGGTCGAGATCAGGTACTGCTCGGCCTGTACTTCGTCGCCGCCGCGCAGCACCCAGAACATGTCGTCGCGGAATTTCGGCAGTTGTCCGGTGCCTTCGAGCACCTCGCGGTTCACGATGTACGGCGTGTAGCACTCGGTGTAGCCGTGTTCCTGCGTCTGCACGTCCAGCATGAACTGCGCCAGCGCGCGGTGCAGCCGCGCCGCGGTGCCGCGCATGAAGGTGAAGCGCGAACCCGAGAGGCGGGCGCCGGTCTCGAAGTCCAGGCCGAGTGCGGCGCCGATGTCGACGTGGTCGCGCGGCCTGAAGTCGAACGCGCGCGGTGTGCCCCAGCGTCGCTGTTCGGCATTCGCGCTTTCGTCGCTGCCCTGCGGCACGCTGTCGTGCAGCAGGTTGGGCAGCGCCATCAGCAGGCCCTGCAATTCGTTCTGCAGCGTGTCCAGCGTGTCGGCGCCGGCCTTCAGTTCGCTGGCGATGCCGGCCACCTCGGCCATCGCCGCGCCTGCATCTTCGCCCCTGGCCTTGAGCTGGCCCACCTGCTTGCTCAGCGCATTGCGGCGTGCCTGCAGCTCTTCGGTGCGCGTCTGCAGGCGCTTGCGTTCGGCTTCGAGCGCGCTGAAACGTTCGACGTCCAGAAACGGCTGGGGCGTCTTGCGCTTGTCGAGCGCGGCGACGACGCCCGCAAGGTCGCGGCGCAGCAGGGTGATGTCGATCATGACGGTGTTCTCTTTTGCGGTGTGTCGGCCAACACGGCGGCGCCTTCAGCGGCGCCATCTTCGGCGGCTTGTGGGCGGCTCATGAAGCGGCGCGCATCACGATCGTGACGACACGACTTCGCTCATGCTGCGGTCGCCCAGACCGCGCGGCAGCGGAAAGTGCACGTGTTCCTCGGCACCTTCGAGCGTGCGGATGGTGACGGCCCCCAGCTCGCGCAGCCGGGCGATGACGTGCTGCACCACGACATCGGGGGCCGATGCGCCGGCCGTCAGGCCCACGCGCTGGCGGCCTTCGAACCACGCGGGCTGCAGATCGGCGGGGCCTTCGACCATGTGCGCCGGCGTGCCCAGGCGTTCGGCCAGCTCGCGCAGGCGGTTGCTGTTGCTGCTGCTCGGGCTGCCGACGACGATGACGACGTCCACCGCCGGCGCCATCAGCTTCACCGCGTCCTGGCGGTTCTGCGTGGCGTAGCAGATGTCCTGCTGCTTGGGCTCGCGCACGTTGGGGAAGCGGCGCTTGACCTCACGCAGGATCTCGGCAGCGTCGTCGACGCTCAGCGTCGTCTGCGTCACCACCGCGAGCTTGTCGCCGCGCGGCTGCACCTGCGCCACGTCGGCCACCTCTTCGACGAGATAGATGCCTTCGTTCAACTGTCCCATCGTGCCTTCCACTTCGGGGTGGCCCTTGTGGCCGATCATCACGAATTCGTAGCCTTCGCGGGCCAGCTTGGCCACTTCCACATGCACCTTGGTGACGAGCGGGCAGGTGGCGTCGAAGACCTGGAAGCCGCGCTGCGCCGCTTCCACGCGCACCGCCTTGCTGACGCCGTGCGCGCTGAACACCAGCGTGGCGCCGGGCGGCACCTCGGCCAGGTCTTCGATGAAGATCGCGCCCTTTTCGCGCAGGTCGTTGACGACGAAGGTGTTGTGCACGATCTCGTGGCGCACGTAGATCGGCGCGCCGAACCTGGCCAGCGCACGCTCGACGATCTCGATCGCGCGGTCGACGCCGGCGCAGAAACCGCGCGGCTCGGCGAGCACCAGTTCTTCGAGCGAGGCCGTCGCGCGCTCGTCCATCACAGCACGCCCACGAGTTGCACCTCGAAGTGCACCGGCTGGCCGGCCAGCGGGTGGTTGAAGTCGAACAACAGCCAGTCGGCGCCGAGCTCGCGCACGACGCCGGCATAGGCGCCCTGGCCGTCAGGCGTGGGGAACTGCACCACGTCGCCGATGTCGTAGTGCGCATCGGCGTCGCCCAGTTCGTGCAGCAGGCTCAGCTTCACGCGCTGCAGCAGCTCGGGGTTGCGCTCGCCGAAGGCCGCGCCGGCGGGCAGCTCGAAGCTGTGGTGCGCGCCTTCGGCCAGGCCGAGCAGGCGTGCTTCGATGGCCGGCGCAAGCTGGCCCGCACCGAGCGACAGCGTTGCCGGCTGGGCGTCGAAGGTGTTGACGACATCGGCGCCGTCGGGGCCGCTGAGTCGGTAGTGCAGGGTCAGGAACGACCCCGGCTGGACTGTGTTCACGCGCTCTCGAAACTGGGCTATAGACTGCGTCGATTGTAAGAGCCGAGCCATGACCCTGAAGGATCTGCCCGCCGACCAGCGCCCGCGCGAAAAACTGCTGGCACGCGGCGCCGCGGCGCTGGCCGACGGTGAACTGCTGGCACTGTTGCTGCGCACCGGCTTCAAGGGCCACGGCGTGTTCGAGCTGGCGGCCGACGTGCTGCAGGAATGTGGCGGTTTTGCCGGCCTGCTGAACACCTCGCCGCAGGCCTTGAAGCGCGTCAAGGGTCTGGGCCCGGCCAAGCGCGCTGAACTGCTGGCGGTGATGGAGATGGCACGCCGCGCGCTGGCGCAGCAGATGCAGGCCGCGCCGGTGTTCGACAGCCCGCAGCAGGTGAAGGACTACGTCGCGCTGCAGCTCGGCGCGCGCGAACGCGAAATCTTCGCGGTGCTGTTTCTCGACGGCCAGCACCGCCTGCTGTGCCTGGAAGAACTCTTCAGCGGCACGCTGACGCAGACATCGGTCTACCCGCGCGAGGTCGTGCGGCGCGCGCTGGCGCTCAATGCCGGCGCGGTGATCTTCGCCCACAACCACCCGTCGGGGCTGGCCGAACCTTCGCGCGCCGACGAATACCTGACGCAGACCTTGAAGGCGGCGCTGCAGATGGTCGACGTGCGTGTGCTCGACCACCTCGTGGTCGGCCGCGGCCAGGTTGTCTCGATGGCCGAGCGGGGTCTGGTGTGAAGCTGCGTGGCCTGCACGAGCTGGCGGCGCTGCGCGACGCGTTGCAGCGCGCTGCACAAGAGGCGGCCGACGCGGCGGCGCGTGAGCGTGCGGCGCGGGCGCGTGCAGAAGCCCTGCGCCATCAGTTCAAGCAGGCCGTCGGCCCGGTGACGGCGCTGCCGCGCCATGCCCGCGCCCACATCCAGCGCGAGCGCCCGCCGCCCGAGCCGCTGCAGCGCCAGGCCGACGAACGCGCGGCGCTGCGCGAGGCCTTGTCGGACGAGGTCGACGTCGAATCGCTGCTGCTCACCGACGACGGGCTGAGCTACCGCCGACCGGGTGTCGCGGCCGATGTGGTGAACCGGCTGCGGCGCGGCCAATGGGCGATCCAGGGCCGCATCGACCTGCACGGCCTGCGCCGCGACGAGGCGCGCGAACAGCTCGCGCTGTTCATCCGCGACAGCGCCCGCCGCGGCGAGCGCTGCGTGCGCGTGGTGCATGGCAAGGGCCACGGCTCGCCCGGGCGCCAGCCGGTGCTCAAGGGCAAGGTGCAGCGCTGGCTGGCGCAGTGCACCGAGGTGCTGGCGTTCGCGCAGGCCAGCGGCCCGCAGGGCGGTGCCGGCGCGCTGATCGTGCTGCTGACGGGCCGCTGATCTGGCGGCCGCCCCGTTTAAGCGCCATCAACGGCCATCAACCGCCATCAGCCGCCGCGGTTGCGCATCCAGACAGTCTGAAAACTACTAACGGGTAGTTGCGCTCGCTTCGCGCATGACACAGAAGCGCTCGGCTACGCGAAGTGGTGTCGCGCCGAACTCCTGGCGAGGCCTGCGGCAACGAGACCTATGCCACGCCCGGTCGCCACTCCCCTTCGCCCTTGCCATCCGAGCCCGCGGAGAGTACAAAGTTGTTATAAATCAACAACTTAGCGTACTTCTCCAGTATGAAATCAAAGCATGCCGTATCGAGGAGTCGAAGTCGTCCGCGTCGCGCCCAGCACGTCGTCGACCGCGAGTGTTGCATGGCTGCCTATGCCCACGATTGCAGACGCATCGTCGCACAGCTCCGAAGTTTGCTCGGTGGGTAGGGATCGAAGATGCCCCGAACAAAGAGCTATCGCGTCGACCCGGACCGCGCGGCGCGCGCGCAGGCAGGCACGGGCTTGGCGCCGACCGACGAGATCTTGGGGGTGAAACCTCACGCACCAAGCCAGCCCCTCGCACAGTCTTCCGAGTCCGCCAATCTCGACATGAGGCAGTTGCTCGGGGAAGCTGCTCGCTTTGCATCAAATCATCGCCGGATCGACCTCAGCGACTGGCTGGGAAGAGGCATAGATGCCTGGGTCTTCGCGGTCATCAAGTGCTTGCGCGCCTTGCTGCTCTCGGGGACACGTCAAACCTCGACCGTGGCCGCATACGGTGTCAACGCGAGCAAATTCTTCGCCTTCCTGACCGATCGACGAAGTGAGCCCCGCGTGCCTGCGCCAGCGGCACTGCAGCCAACTCACGTGCGCGAGTTCGTCGCTTGGCTCGAGTCTCAGGCGCGAGACCGTGGGTGGGCCAAGGGGACCGCAAGGTCCATGTGGAAGACGATGAAGTCAGTACTGAAGGAGATGTTCGCGCAGGGCCTAATCCTGGGCGAGCCATCCCGCTTCTTCGCCAAGAACGTTCTGTCCTGGCGCGGCGAGAAAGGTCGGTTAACGGGCCTAAGCGACTCCGAGCAGGAGCGTTTCGCCGCTGCGCTCAAGGCCGACTTGGTCGGGGTACACCATGGGCGGATCGCGCTTAGCCAATTGGATGTCCAGGGACTGAGGTTCTTGGTCATTGCACATCGATCAATACCCAATCTTGCCCCGCTCCTAGAAATATCGCGAGATGACATCGCGCCGGGGCTTCTTCCAGGAACGATTCGTGTCCGCACGGCGAAGTGGCGTAGCAAGCGGGTGGTCACGAAGGTCGGGGCAGAAGGTGGATTGGATCTCGTGTTTTCGCTCGCCGAGGGTGCGCTTCTGCGACAGGCGCTCGCGACTTCAGAGGAACTGGTCGCCGAGGCGCCCGCCTGGTGCAAGGCGCGAGTTTGGCTGTATCGCTTCCATGCGCCCGCAAGCCTAGGTGGCAGCGGAGTTTCAAGTCTGACGGGCTCGACCCTGACTGGGGTCATGAGCCGTTTGTGCGCTCGACACAAACTCCTGGGTGATGATGGGCTTTCTTTGCGCCTCAATGTGAGTCGCTTACGAAAGGCAGGCTTCGACCGCGCTCTGCGAATCGCCGACGGCGACCTGCACCGAGTTGCGAACCTGATGGGCAACACGCCGAGAGTCGCGGGAACGAACTACCCATCGATGAACGAGTCCCGCAAGGCCGAGGCAGCTGTCTTCATGAACGTGGACTACGTGGCCGAGATGCGACTTGGCCCCCGATTCGGCCAAGTCATTCTCGTCGAGGACTCGAATGGTAGCGATGCGTTGCCACAGAACACTCCTGTGTCCCGTTGCAAGGACACGCTGCACGGGCAGTACGCACCGGGCGATGGTGCAAACCACTGCGATCGGCACCTGATGTGCCTCTTCTGTTCAAGCTCTGCAATTGTCGGGAGCGTCGAGGAGCTTTGGCGACTCTTCAGCTTTCAGCGCTTCGCCACTTTGGAGCTTGAGTTCCTAGAGGGGCTGCTCGGCCCTGAGCGCACGGACGATGACAAGCTGGAGGACTTGCGTGATCGATATCGTCTAGTGATCCCGTTCATCGATGATTTCGTTCAACGGCAGTTCCCTGCACGACGGATCGAAGCCGCTCGTGGCAAGGTGGATGCTGGCCTGCACCCGTACTGGGCCTATCAGATTGCAATAGGTCGCCGAGCGCGCGCTGCTCGCTCGGGGTGAAGTCGCGCCCTGAGCCCATCGTCACCAACGTAGGCAAACCCGCAATGGCCAACAACGGCAAGACGTTCCCGCGTCAACAACGTAAGCGCGCAGTGAACCCGTCTTGACGACGGGCCGCGCCATCAGGTCGTCGGCTGCGGCTGCCAGCGATGCGGCAGCAGTTCGCCGATGCGGCTGGCCGGCTGGGTGGGCAGCCGCTCGAG
>Ga0164241_10000475_pt1 | contig 73208 bp, 49 predicted proteins | sample OricomyardsoilBY_FD_108780 | JGI IMG/M metagenome (GOLD analysis project Ga0164241, IMG submission 108780) | Backyard soil microbial communities from Emeryville, California, USA - Original compost - Back yard soil (BY) | ecosystem: Environmental > Terrestrial > Soil > Unclassified | place: USA... | reverse complement strand
TTTAAAGCCTAGCGTGTAATCACGTTGGGTTCGTTTGATGCGAGAAGGAATGGTCTTGTCCACAATAGGTCTCCAATCTGTAAACCTATTTCAGGACGGGACAATGATAATAAAAAAGGCAGTTCAATTTGAACTGCCTTTTCTCATCACTCTTTTTTCCTGCCAGCAGTTACTAACGACTGGAAAATTGCCATTTTTTGACTAGTCTAAGAGCTGATCATCGCTTTTAAGGAAGCAGGAGCTGGCACCTATGACAACCTCACAAAAACTATCCGTCCAGAGCTGCTCTACCGAATACTGTTCGACATAGCTCACAACAAAAAAGTCGAAGCGGAAAATGCTAAAACTTCTGAACAATCTACCAATCAATACCAGTGACATAGAAGATGGCATTGACAGGAAACAGCTTAACCTGCTCCGCCAGCGTTTCCTGCAAATCAATCAGGCCAGATTAGATCGCAGCCTACAAACCTTGACCGATAGACAACAACAGTTTCTTAAATTAATTCCTCTTCTATTCCATGTCAATCATCCTCTGTTACCCGGCTATCTTTCCAATCAAGTACCTTGCGGCCTGGTTAATTACCTACCTCAAAAGCACGAGATTCAACTAGCAAAAACTTTTTCTCGCTCTTTTCACTATCAGAAAGAATTATCGATAAAGCAGTCAGCTATAGATGCACTTTTTGTTATGGGCAGCCCGGGAACAATCGCACAAAATGAAATCAGTGATCTCGACCTCTGGATTTGTCACAAAATTGATTTATCAGAAGAAAAGCGAGAATTATTGCAACGAAAATCTGACCTTTTATCAGATTGGGCGAACAAAAATATTCACTTAACCCTGCATTGTTTTCTCATGCAAAGTGATGCATTCCGCGATGAACAAGTCCTGGCCTTTAATAGCGAGGCAAGCGGCACAGCACAGTATTATTTGTTACTGGATGAGTTCTACCGCACCGCACTTTGGTTGGCTGGAAAAATCCCGCTCTGGTGGTTTGTACCCTCTGACCGGGAAAAAGACTACGCATATTTTTCAAAGACCTTAATTGAAAAACGTTTTTTAAAAAAGAACGACATAATTGATTTTGGTGGTGTCCCGGAAATCCCTCAGGAAGAATATTTAGGTGCTGGAATTTGGCAACTTTACAAAGCGATCGAATCACCCTATAAATCAGTTCTAAAATTATTATTATTGGAAATTTATGCAACACAAAGCTCAAGTGATTTAGGCGAACCTTTAGCACTTGGATTTAAACGCTTGGTTTATTCCGGTATCACCGATGCCGATAAACTCGATTCCTACGCGTTCATCTATCAACGCATTGAAGATTATTTACTGTCAATTGAAAATAATGAACGATTGGAGTTAATTCGCCGCTGCTTCTATTTCAAAGTGAATCGCAGTATATCCAAAGAAATCAAATCCACTTGGCAAGGTGAGTTGCTAAAATCTATGGTAGCTCAATGGTCATGGGATTTGTCCAAATTACGAGAACTGGATAATCGATCACACTGGAAGGCGAATCTGGTGACTGAAGAACACGGATTGCTGGTCACCGAATTAACGCACTCTTATCAATTGTTAAATGAACTCCATAACCGACTCGGGCTGGAAGCGAGCATTAATCGCGAACAACTAACAGTACTTGGACGAAAATTATTTGCAGCATTCGAACGACGAACAGGAAAAGTTAATTTTATAAATCCCGGAATATCTCTCGATTTAACAGAAGACAATCTTTATTTTGTTCAACATAAATTTGACTCATCTTCAGCTTGGTCAGTAGACATTGATGATGGAAATCAACAAGAAAAGTGGAACCCAAAAGACTCATTAAAGCATTCACCACAATTAATCGAGCTTTTACTATGGTCTTATGCAAATGGCCTAATCAATAACTCAACCAGGCTACATTTTCAATCATCAAATTTTGTAGTCAACTTTTCACAACACGAATTAATTTCAAATATTGGACGTTGGCTGTCGCAAAAACCACAGGAAATTGATCACCATTTCTATCACTCCCCGGCCTATATTGACCACTTTTTCGTCATTGCCAATCTGGGGCTCGAACCCCAATCCGAATTAAATAAAAAAGGCATGCACTTGATCAGCAATCGAAATGATGCGCTTGGCTACAGCGGCTTTCGTGACAATCTAGTGCAATGCCTTGATGTCGTCTATTTAAATTCCTGGGGAGAAATTATTTGCTGTCATTTTGAAAAGGATCCAGTGATTCAATTTATGCAATATTATCTGCAAATAATTAGCCGCCAAACATTCATCCTTCCCCAGATAATGTTTCATTGCTTTTCCAAAGGAAAAGGCGGAATCATAGCGCAGAGACTTGAAGAAATATGGAAACAGTTTCATCACTGTTTTTTTTCATCCAATCAAAACAATCAACGATTTTTATTTGAAATGGCAGATGAATATATTCTTATCGAGTCTCCAACGACAAGTACGGAACCGGTATTTCGTGCATCATCAATTGCAGTACTATTGCAGCGACTAGCCCTACCACGGCAAGTGAGTAGTAAGCTTTTTATTGATCCACTAGCCTTGCGTAAAACGCCGCTACCTCAAATCAATCAGCTATACACCACCAAAGCCATACAGGTTTTTTTTCAGTTACACCAACACCAAGCCGACATCTACTTTCTTGATGCCAAAGGCTCTCTTGCGCTACATACATGCCAATTTCACTCTCCAACAAGTTTATTGCGCCCAATAGCTTATTTTTTACGAAACATCATTAATAAACTTGAATTTGAGATTGACGAAAATCAACAGGCTCCGGATCTACTGTTTTACGAGATACTGGGTGGCAATACGCTATTGAGCCCGAATCAACCAGATTGGAAAGTAAAACAATTTAAAATTAATGATAATTTTGGCCACCTCCCCTTATTTAGTATAAAAGTGTTTGTGGAGCATGATGAGAACCACCAAACAAACTATGTTATTTTTTGCAATGAAAAAGAATTTTCAAGTTTTTTATACGGCAATAAGGTTTTTGATCAGGTAGCCGCATACATCAAACAACAACGAAAGACCGGCGAAAATTACCCTTGCTATATTACCGATTTAGATATTTATCAGCATTATTCATCCCAACAAGGACTGCAATTAATTGAATTTTGGCAGATGAAAATACAATTAGAAGAGCGAATTAATACAGCATTTCGACTGATTCTTGGCAAATAAAGAGATCACGAATCTTTATTAATATCAAAATTAATTTAATTTTTAGGCGCATATTGTATGAGCATAAAAAAGTCGCTGCTACTGTTTGCACTCATGATGTCGATTTCAGTAAAAGCAAATGAAGTTATTCATTTTATGCCTACAGAAGATGCTGGTGATGATCGCCTTGCCTACATTCTTGACATCATCAAACTTTCACTCGAAAAAACCGGAATTCAAAGTGAAGCCATCGACTTTAAGCCTTTGCCCAGTAACGTCAGTTTCGCGCGTGCAATTCATGAATTAAAACGCGATATTTACCCAAATTATTTTTCTCCAGGCGGAATCAACATTGAATTAACGGGTACAGAAAATTTGATCTCCGTTGATTTCCCACTTGATCACGGTTTGCAGTCTTATCGAATTTGCTTTGTCTCGCCTAAATCTGAAAAACAAGTATCTATGGCAGCCAGTATTGATGACTTGAAAAAATTTACTATCGCACAAGGATTAAACTGGCCCGATGTGCCAATTTTAAAAGCCAATGGCTTTAAGGTTATTGAAGTACCACTTTATACCAGTCTATTTAAAATGGTGGTCAGCAATCGTGTCGATTTGGTTTGTCGAGGCGTAAACGAACTTCGTCGGGAAAATGAACGATATAGCTACTACGGCAACCTGATTTACGACAAAAGTTTTGTGCTGATTTATCCTATGCCTTACAAACTTTATTTTAATCAATCAAGTGCAGTATTGGTCACCAGAATTGAAAAAGGACTGGCAATCGCCAGGCAAGACGGATCATTAAAAGAATTATTTCTTCACTACTACGCAAAAGATCTAAGTTTCGCTGAATTGGAAAAGCGCAAACAGTTTATTTTAAAAAGCGGATACGAAGACTCCTTTTCTGAAAACTACAAACGTTTTTTGTACGATCCGTTTTCCGAACAATTATCTGAATAGAGTTTTTTATACAAAAAATACTTCAGCATACTTATAGAGTCGACGACTTCACATACAGTCATTTAAGACTCGCGCAAAACACCTCGCCACATTTATCATATTTAATACTCATTCTGTGAACTAACGCATCTATTCACAATAACCTTTCCAATGAGCAGCTTAAAAAGACCTCAAATGTTAATTTTTGTGAAGTCGTACTGGTCACGAATTAGTCGATTTCTGCGATAATTCCTTTATAACCAAATACTTATAAATGCGGAAAATATATACCGCATATTAAAAAACTAAATTTATACGCATGGATTTAATGATGTACTGCTCAATAATTGTTGTAGGACGAGCTCGTTCCTTTTGTATTGGCCTGATGTTAGTCGTTATGGCCATTTCCTTTCCTTGTGTCGCACAAGATGCCGCCACTCAAGCTTCCAGGCAACATGAGCAGCGCCTCAAAGATGAACAAGACCGTCTTCGAGAGAGGTTACGTCAAGATCAACCCCGGCAAGACGTATTCTTACAGCCTCAAGTCGCCAAGCCCAACGACATCCCAATCAGTGAAGATTCCCCCTGCGTTCAAGTCAACCTGATTAGTGTTCAGGGTGTCAACCTGATTGACGAAGAGCAAATTGATGAGGTCACCAAACCCTATCTCAAACAATGTCTGAACTTACAGCAAATCAACCAGCTTATTGCGGCAATAAGCAATATCTATCTCGATAAAGGATTTATTACCAGTCGTGCTTTTGTTCAACCTCAAAAAATTGAAAAAGGTAATTTGGATCTGTTGGTTGTAGAAGGAAGAATAGAAAAGCTTCAATCATCCGATAACAAAATGAATCAGCGCGAATTAAACGCGGCATTTCCTATAGAAGAAAGAGAACTGCTTAATCTGCGTGATCTTGAGCAGGGCATTGAACAATTAAACCGCCTGCAACAAAACGCCGCACAACTGGATATTAAGCCGGGCAGTGATACCGGACTCAGTATTGTGAATGTTATCAACGACCAAAGTCGCGCCTTGCATGGACAAATTTTTACGGATAACAGCGGCAGCGAGCCTACGGGCAAATACATGCTTGGAACCAGTGTTTCCTGGGACAACCCAATCCATATGAGCGACAGCTTATATCTCACATTCAGCCAAGCTACACAGGGCGCGGAAGGCGGTAGTTCGCAAAGTTATGCAATTAATTATTCGATTCCACAGGGATATTTTTTGTGGAGTATTAGCGCAAATCATTTTGATTATGAGCAATTAATTTCAGGCAGTTCAATTAATTTTGTGACCAGTGGTGCAAGTGATAACCAGTCCATCAATATGGATTATGTTGCATATCGCAGCCAACGAAGCAAATGGAGTATCAGCAGCGATATCACGAAAAAAGTCAGTAAAAATTATATTGAAGATGTGTTTCTGGATACATCAAGTAGAACCTTATATTTAGGTAGTCTTGGCCTAGACACCACCTACAAAATGAATTCCGCAATGTTGCATGCCGGACTTAATGTGACCCATAGTTTTGCAACTGCAGATGCCACTACAAAACTGAATAATGCTGAAGCGGATTTTCAGTTTACGAAATATTCGTTTGATCTGGGCATCAATGGTGGTTTCGCATTGTTAAATCAACACCTTCGCTACAACTCATCACTTCGCTATTTCTATTCCCCCACCGTTATTGTTGCCTCAGAAGCCTTGTCGCTTGGAGGTCAATATACCGTTCGCGGATTTGACCAGGAAAGTCTAACGGGATTTAAAGGGGGCTATTTACGCAATGAGTTATCCGTACCCAAAAATTATTTTGGAAAGGTTCGACTTGAACCTTTTATTGCCTATGACATAGGCAGAAGTGATGCACCAGATTACGACACAAGTAACGTTACGCTTTCAGGTGCAACCTTGGGTGTTCGCGGTGGATTTGCCAATTTTTCTATGAATGCGTCTTATTCAAGCGCATTAAGTGTTCCCGATTTTTTTACCAAAAAACAAAGTGTGTTTATTTTTGATGCTCGTTTGAGTTTTTAGAGGGAGTTTTAGATGCTATAGATTATTTTAACGAAGACTGATTTCTATTTATTATTTTACAGATTGAATTTTATTTTTTGATATTATTTTTGGAGATTTACATGAAAAGTATTTTATGCACAATTTTTATTCTGACACTCTTAACTGCCTGCGGTGGCGGTGGCGGTGGCGGTGGCGTATCCAGTGTTTCCAGCTCAGTTGCAACGACATTAACTGCTAATGCGGGTGCCGACATTACCGTTGAAATGGGTGAGACAGTTTCACTTGATCCATCTACAGTTGTAGTAAATCCATCAGGATTTAATTCAGGCAGTGGTAATTTGGAAATTACCGGCTCATCCACAAAAACATCCGATATAGTAAAACTAAAATGGGAAAAACAAGCAGGTCCCAGTTTCGGAATAACCACAACAGATACCACTAGCGGAAAGTTTTCGTTTGTCGCACCAGCAACTGGCACAGAGAATTCCATACTCATTACCTATCAATTAACGATAACGAATGCAGCTGGGCAAACTGCATCTGACTCTATAACCATCACTGTAAATCGCGTTAACGCAGCACCAATTGCTAACGCTGGTGCTGATCAAACTATAGACAGCACAACCAGTGTTTCATTATCAGGTACCGCATCAACTGACGCTGATGGAACTTTACAGTCCTATACATGGGCACAAACTTCCGGTGATGCCATTACCTTAACTGATGCAGATAAAGCAACTGCAACGTTTACCGCACCAACGGTGTTAGAGCCAAGTGAATATGAATTTCAATTAACTGTTACTGATAATGACGGTGCAACGGCAACAGATACGGTTCTAGTAACCATAGCACCAGAAGATGCTCCAATAGTTAATATTTATTTCCCGACACCTGTCGGCGTTTATAAAGAAAGCAGCATCTCAGTTTTTGGTTCCGCAGAAGCGATTAATGCCGATTTATCAAAAATCGAAATCAGTGTCGGGGGCGATTTTAGTGAAGCCACAATTAGTGGCACTAAATGGCGTTTGAACAATATTGTAGTGCCGAATACTGACACTTTTGAAATTATTGTAAAAGCTACTGATAGCTTAGGTAAAGTCAGCATCAAAAAATCGGAACTATCAAAATCAGATAATGTGTTGGGTGACTCAACATGGAATGGAATATCTGCACTAACACTAAACTACGACAAAAGTAGACTTTACGTGACTACAAACTCAGGGTTATCAACTTCAGCCGCATCTGATGTAAAACTGGTTTCTGTCGATTTAAAAACGGTAGAAAAACAAACGCTATCTGAATTTAGTAATTCAAATTTGGGGTCCAGTTTATTTCCAGTGAGATCAACAGTTTGGGCACGAGACACTACAAAAGTTTACGGAGTTGTATCAACAAGTGGTACTAATGGCACAAAAGCAATTATCAGTATTGACACTAAAACCGGCCAACGCGCAATTATTTCCGATTCAACACACGGTGCTGGTACAAATTTTTCTAACCCTGTGGGCATAGGTTACAGCGACGCAGACTCATCAAAACTGTATGTAACAGACAATGGTGCAAATAGCATCTTTGTTGTCGATGTGGAAACCGGTGATCGTACTGTTGCAGCTAACTCAAGCAGAGAAAACTATAGTTATCTGATTTCAGTTCCCGATGGAAATCTAGATCTCTATACAGCACCTAACTATCTTTCGAATACACCTTTTTATTCAGCAGGCATCCTGGCTTTCGCCGCAGGAAATTCCACCTTCCCTGATACCAGCCTTTATAGCCAAAATCTAACCCTAGGTAGTGGGCCGGATTTATCAACTCCACTCAAAGCACTCTTTGGCAGAAGCAGATCAAGCCCAGAATTTGGTAAGACACTCGTTATAGATGCTGCAAATCGGATTTTCGAAATTGATACAACAACGGGAGATAGAACTCTCTTATTCACGAACGACCACACAATATCTGCCTCAATATTGCACAACTTTTATAATGCTCTATTCATCGCAGAAGATGATGGTGGTCATCAAGTGTTGTCTGTTATTGATTTGGAAACTGGAGCCAAGGTCGTTTTTGCTAAGTAAAAAGTAATAGTTGTCTCTAATGTGACATTGAAATACTTATCGACAATCTGTTGTAACCAAGCTTCATTCTTGATCGGTCACTCTACACCGATGAAGCGTGAAGCCTGGCTTTACTATAGATTTTTAGGAAATAATTTTTTCAGGAGCCAGTGATGACATCACGATTTTTTTCAAAAATGACTTTGACTAAATCATTGCAATTTAAGCATGTTGTCGTGACCTATGTCATAGCGGCATTGGTTGTAAACCCAGCTATGGCACAGCAGCAAACTGCGTCGCTGATGAAACAGCAGCAGATGCGTGCGGTTATTGAAAAATTATCAGTTGACCGACAAGCAGCGATTAGTGCGGCTATTCAACTGCAAGCAACAGGAAACAGTTCTGATCCCGCACTGAAACAAGCATTGAACGGCACCACAGTAGTGGACATTGCTGCTCCTTCTGCAAAGGGTGTCTCCAAAAATAACTGGAATGAATTTAATGTCAGCGAAGAAGGGATTATTTTTAACAACAGTGCGGCACCTGTACTGACTCAATTGGGTGGATGGTCAGACGGTAATCGTCGTTTAGCAGGTGGTGAAGCCAATATTATTTTGAATCAGGTTAACGGCGGCAATCGTTCTGCGCTTTTAGGTCAAATTGAAATTGCAGGAAAGTCAGCCGAATTTATTTTAGCTAACCCTAACGGAATTACCTGTGATGGGTGCGGCTTTATTAATACACCCAACGTCAGTTTAATTACTGGTCAATCACGATTTGAAAGCAATGGCGATTTAATTTTTGATATTGCAAATGGCGACGTATTAATTGACGGAGCAGGACTCAACGCCACCAATCTGGATAGATTCGATATTGTTTCGCGTTACGCAAAAATCAATGCCAATTTATATGCAAACAATCTCAACATAGTGAATGGTGTTAACAGCTTTAATTACAATACAAAAAATATTACCACCAATACATCAACTACCAATGGCGCCATTCAATATGCATTTGATACCACTGCATTAGGCGGCATGTATGCCAATACTATTCGATTGATTGGTACCGAAAAAGGGTTGGGCGTTAACTTACAAGGTCTGGTGCAATCCACACAGGATTTGGAAATTTCGGCAGATGGCAATTTACAACTTAAACAAATTCAAGCCAACAGTAGTATTTCGCTGAAATCGACTTCCGGCAATGTATCGACTGAAACATTAACCTATGCTCCAACAATTTCAATTAAGGCCGCACAAGCAATAAATAATAACGGATTTTTTGCAGCCAAAGATCACATAAATCTAGAAGCCAGTCAAATCAATCAAAATGGGAATTTATACGCTGGCCTGGACGAAACTAATGATTTTAATTCTACTGGTTCACTCACAATTGATGCAGGTCAATCCATAACTAACACCGGCGATTTTTATATTGGTGGCCAGCTCAATTTAACAGCGCCTGAACTAAATAACCAAGGCACTTGGTCAATGCAATCGGCTGACACTTTGCAAGCCGATAGCATCATAAACAGCAATTCCATTCGCTTAAATACACAAAATGCCACGCTGGCTGCAAATACACTGATCAACTCAGGGGAGATTTTGCATTTAGGTAATGGTTTATTAAAAGGAAATTTAATAGGTGATTTAGATAACACAGGCGTATTCGGCACTAACGGCAACTTACAACTGACAGCCAAGTCGCTAAATAATCACGGACAGGTTTTTGGGAATTCAACACAACTCACATTGAACAACCTCAATAACAATGATGGAGAACTGGAAACCGGCGCATTAACACTTGACACTCAGAGTTTTTCAAATGTTAACGGACGTATTCTAGCGCTTGGTAACACCAACACATCAACATTTGTAGTCGACAATACCATTGATAACACTAATGGTGTTGTTTACATAGATGCCGGAGACTTTTCATTAACTGCTAATAATCTTACCAATCGATCGGCAAATTTTATTGTCAACAATTCACAATCCGCCAAAATCGATCTAGCGGACCAACTGGATAATCAAAATGGATTTTTTCAAGCCAATCAATTGCAAATTAGCGGTCTGTATTTACACAATCTTGATGGCCAATTTCTAACAACTTCACTCGATGGCGATCTTTCACAGATCGATAACACTTCCGGCTTTATACAAGCCAATCAACTTAACCTGAAAGGAAATACGCTAACCAACTCTGGTGGTGTTATCTTATCTAATGGAACAGTCCCTTCTACACTACAATTGGATTTTGATACGCAAATTTTAAATCAATCCGACGCGGTAATACGTAATCTAAACGGTGACATTCAATTAACAACCACCAATTTCAGCAATAGCAACGGACTGATAGATGCAAGTCAAAATGGCGGTATCACACTGATATCTCCAGAATTAGATAATCAATCAGGCTCATTGCTCGCCAAAAATAATCTGCAATTTTCCGGCAATAGCGTTAACAATACCGAAGGTTATATTGAAGCAGGTTTGGTGAATTTCACATTAGCCGGAGATCTAAATAACACCCAAGGTGTGATTCAAGGCGGAATTAATATTCAAGCCAAAAATATGATCAACGATCAAGCCTATTTATTGATTGATAAAGACTCCACCCTCCAACTAACAGAAGATTTACAAAATTATCAGGGTGTAATTTCCACGCAGGATTTAAAAATTGCGCAATTTACACTGAACGCACGCAATATTATTAACTCGGGCGAGTTAGTGTTCGATGCTGACAATATTGATATAAGCGCTTCAGGCACAACCAACAACACTGGCATTATTCAAAACACAAACTTACTGAATATTAATGCGACTGATCTATTCAATAGTGGCTCAATTGATTCAACTCAATTAACGCTAAACATCAACAATCGATTCTCTAATACCAGTGTATTGACCAACAACCAGATTACCCAAGGACAAATTAGCGCTGACAGTATCACTATCAATACAAACTATGTTTTAAACGATATTTATTCGTTAATTTATGCTAGTCAACTCAATGTCGACTCAGCCCTTGTGGAAAACCGTGGTGCAATAGTTGCTGACCACGCAACCATGACAGGTAACGAGTTTACGCAAACTGATACCGCACAAATACTGTCTGCCACTCAAGATTCTGATTCACTGGTTTTAAATTTCTTAACCCGCATCACTAACGCAGGACAAATCAGTCGCAACAGTGACTGGTCAATTACCACTGGGAACTTTATTAACAATGGCCGCATTGAATCGCTGGGTAGTGGTGAAATTCGTGCGCAACAAGTCATTAATAGTGATGTGCAAAAAATAGTGACGCAAGCGGATCCCTCCAACATAAATATTAATCTTGATAGCGGATTAATTTCGGCGGGAGGAATTTCAATAACAACGAATAATCTTGATAACCGTTACGGATTGTTAATTGGGAATTCACCCCCTCCTAACCTTCCCCTTACGAAGGGGGAGGGACTGATTGTGCGATCTTTTGATTCATCTGTTATTCAATTCAATAACCAAAATGGTTTTATTCAGACTGATACACAGGATTGGAATTTCAATAACATCCAATTGAATAATCAAAACGGGACTTTGTGGCATTCTGGTTCAGGACTTTTCTCTCTGAATTTAATTGGCAATTTGGATAATTCCAGAGGCTCAATTATTTCTCAAGGCAATTTATCTTTGACCTTACTGCCTTTGCAAAACTCTGGAACCAGTTTAACTAACAATGCAGGCTTAATTGCTGCCAATGACGTCGCAATATCAGCAAGCGAAAAAATTGATAACCTTAACACTGGCACCCTAAGCGGTGCGAACCTTGATCTCACAGCTAAAACAATTAATAACAATGCAGGTGTAATAGAAGCCACAGCACAAGATCAAGCCTTGCTCAAATTAGCTGCAACGCAAATCAATAATATTAACGGAGGAGAAATTCGCAGTGCGGCGAAAGATTGGAGTATGTTGCTTGATTCCATCAACAATGATGGTGGAAATATTATTCATACAGGCAGCGGCACACTCACCATTAGGTCTAACTCTGAACTGGTTAACAATGGTGTGATTGATTCGGCGAATCATTTAGTGATCAACGCAAACTCGTTGAACAACGCAGGCCAGTTATCTGCAAAAAATCAACTGTCACTTTTCACCACTAACGGTTTGATCAATCAAGTATCCGGCAAAATCGGATCGTCTGCGGGAGCAAATGATCCTGATAATTTTGTCACGCAACTCAATGCGACCAACCAGCAAATTACCAACAATGGCACTTGGTATTTTGGAAATAATCTAACGAGTGATTCCACAACTACTGGTAGTGATGTGATCAATGCCGGCGAATGGGTTATGGGTAGTGGTCAAGCAAATGATATTGCACTCACCGTTAAATCATTTACCAACTCCGCGGGCACTGTGAGTTATAACAATAGCGGCAATTTTGTGATTAATGCCGAGAAGATTTTGAATGATGCCAGCATTCTTGCATTAACTGGCGGCGTAAATGTTAATCTCACCAATTCATCATCCAACGCAGCAAGCAGCTTTACCAATAACGCTACAATTTTGGCGCAGCGCATCCAATTGAGTGATTTGTCTTCTTCAGTTAATAGTTTTACCAACAACAGTGTATTGCAAGCCAATCAATTTACTTTGAACAGTGTCAATTTACTTAACACAGCGCAAGCAACACTGTATGGGTTTAACAATAACAATCAAGCCGCATTTACTATACAAAATTCAGTAATTACTAATAACGGCAATTGGGTCAATGAAGCTAAAGATTGGACTTTATCTAGCAATGTAAACGGTAGCGGTACTTTTTTCCATAACGGTACAGGGACATTCTCGCTGGCACTAAATAATCAAAGTGATTTAACAGGTGCCTATTTTGAAACGCAAGGCAGTGCAATTTTGCGTGATGGTATTACCGGTGGAGATGCCACTCTATTTGATCAAAACAATCAGTCATTTACGCGCACAACTACGTTAGTGTCAGCAGGAGATATGACACTTACCGGAGCCATCAATTTTATTAATAATGGTGCAATATTTTACACAAAGAAAAACTTAATAATAGATACCAGTCTGGATAATCGCGCGGGCAGTGTTTTACAGGCAAATGAAAAACTCACTGTGCTCAATAATAATCGAGTCATTGATTTCACCAACGTGGGAGATGTTCAAGCCAATAATTTTTCAATATTAGTCGATCAATTTACGAACTCTGGAAATCTAGTTGCGCTAGGAACAAATGTACGCGTAACTTCAACTATTGATGCCGCTTCAATTAATAATCAAAACGGATTGATTGTTAATAATAATGCAGGCTCGCTTGAACTCAAAGCTGCAGGCATTAATAATCAAGATGGCTACATTACATCAGGACAATTAATACTGAATGCAACCAATGCCATTAATAATTCGCAAAGCACAGCGACACCTACGTCTATTCAAGGCATATATGCCAATCAACTTTCCTTAATAGCCAATTCATTGAATAACCAGCAAGGTGTTATTTCATTAAATAAATTGGCGCAAGCTGCCTATAAAAATGTTATCACAGTGAATCAATTGGATAATCAATCCGGAACCATTCAACTGGTGAACCTGAATCAAGCGCCAACAACATGGGATTCATTTGACATTACTGCTAGAACGCAATTGAATAACCAATCAGGTTATATCGGTCTGCGAAATTTAGTAACCAATCCCAATCCTGTAGACCCACCGAAAGATTCGCTGCTAAATAGCCAGGGCACCAATCAACTAATAATTACCACTGCACAATTAAATACTGACACCAATAGCCAATTAACGAGTGATGGACATTTCACTCTCAATTCTCAGAATAGTAATGCCGCCAAAACCGATTTAACCAATGCAGGTTTTTTGCAAGCCTTAAATAGTTTTGTAGTGAATGCAAACAATGTGAATAACAGCGGTACTTTTGCCAGCGCGCGAGATTTACAGTTGAATATCAATGGATTCACGCTAACCAATACCAATCAGATTTTTTCACAAAATCTGTTATCAATTAATGCCGCGAATGTTCGTAATCAGAAGGATATTTTTGCTTACGATAATCTCAATATTAATGCACAAGGTATTTCACAAATTGGTTCGCTAAGTTCAGGCAACGTGTTGACGCTTAATTTAGGCAGTGATTTAGTCATTGGCGCCAACGAATCCATTACAGCACCCGGTGCCCTATCTATCATCACACCTAACACCATTACGAATAATGGCGTAATTGATGCGCACAACCAGTTGTTATTAAAAACCAATACATTGACCAACAATGTCAATGCAAAAATTATTGCAGGCCTAGGCTTCAGTTCAACGGACTCCAATGGCCAGCCTATAAATGAGCACAGCATCTTTGACATAGCCAATCAATTAAACAATGCAGGCACCATCAGCGTATTGGGATGGCTGGATATCAACACTCCTACTCTTAATAATTTCAGCACTGGGAGAATTCTTGCAGGCGGCGCCAATGGTGTAGATGCGAATAATAATCCGGAATTTCTTAATCTCGGCGGTATTACTATTGATCTTGACCCAGCAGGTGACACCAATACCGGCACGCTAGTTAATGATGGCATCATCTTTTCACATGGCGATGTTAATGTATTAAATGCGAATAGTATTTTGAATCAGAACAAGGCTGAAATGTTTGCTCACGAAACCATGACTTTGACAGGTAGTTCGCTTGTAAATAGTCAGGCAAGGATTGAAGCGCTGAATGGTGATATTAATCTGAATATCAATACGCACTTGGTCAATGAATCCTCAGCTCCTCCTGCACTTATAGAAGACGGAAAGGCCTATGGTTATTCATTAATGAATTCAGGTGCGTGTAAGAGTGACGGAAGCTGCGCAGTAGATGATTATGTCGCTCCCGTTTGTACCGGCTCCGAGGATTGCAGTCGATACGAAACTGCGTTGGCTAACAATGACCCTACTGCATTATCAAGAAAACAAAATTATGATAACGACAATGATAGAGCCAGTATCTTAAGAGGAATTATTTTTTGGGGCAAAGGATCACTCCTTACTTACACATATCAGGCCGACATTTTACCCGATTATCAACTTGCTTCAATCATTGCCGGTCATGACGTCAACATTAATAATACCCAAACAATTGAAAATAATTACGGGACTATTTACGCGGGGAATGATGTAGATATTAATGGCGGCAATTTAAAACTATTGACCAAAGAATTTTTATTGGGTCAAGGCACTGTGTATCTGTCACCTAGACCAGGCACTTGTTCATCAGCAAACGGTGGTGGCTCGTGTAGTTACAATTGGGAGTTTAGTCGCCCCAGTAATCTGGACATATTTAATTATGGTTTTATCCGTGCTGGCAACAATATCACTGGCGACCTCTCCGGCCAGGTAACCAATCTATCCGGCAACAAAACAGATTCAGACCCACAAACATCTGAAACACCCAATAACCTAACACCACTCTCCGATGAGTTACGTGATTCCCTTGGTCAACTCTTGCCTGATGACATCAAAAAATCATTTTTAACAAAAACTGAAATTGATAACAGCACCAAAGCTGATGAAAAAGCACTTGAGTTTAAAAGCTTGGAAGATATTCAAGCCGCCAATAATGCTGCTGATGGAGCCGGTACAGGAGAGCAATCATCTGGCTTTTCTGGAGAGACAGGCGCTGAAGGTTCATCGCCGGATGCAAAATTAACCGCAAATGGTGACGCCGAAGTTGCAGATGCTGACGCTGATAACCAAACATTAATTGCCAAAGCACAAGAGGAACTATTAAGACACAATCAATGGCCGTTAATTTCATTCACCGTTCTGCCATTTAATTTTAGCTTAAGTAATTTAAGCGGCTTATATGTTCTTAGCCAGAATCCAAATTCAAAATATCTAATTGAAACTCGCCCGGAATTTACACTTTATGAAAACTTCCTCGGATCTGATTATTTACTGAATGCCTTGGGCTATGATGTCGATAAAACCATCAAACGTTTAGGCGATGCGTTTTTTGAAAATCAATTAATTCGTGATGCCTTAATTAAACAAACTAATTCACGTTATATCGGCGACATCACCAGCAATTATGACATGATGCAATTGCTCATGAATAACGCTGTGGACAATGCCTCAAAATTAGAGTTAACCATTGGCGTCGCATTAACACCTGAGCAATCGGCTGCTCTCACGCAAGATATGATGTGGTTGGTAAAAAAGAAAGTCGGCGGAGAGGAGGTTTTAGTACCGCAACTCTATTTAACCAGCGTTAGCCCGGAAAAAATCGCAGCGAGTAGAGCGGCCATGGGTGCTGGTGGAAGTATTTCGCTGGTAGCCAAGTCAATTGAAAACAATAGTTCAATCCACGCTGCTGGAAACGTCTTATTGGCAGGTACCGATCTATTACGGAATCAAGGCAGCATTGGTGCCGGTAATAATTTACTGTTAACTACACGCGGCAATCTTGAGCAGGATGGTCGAATTTTTGCGCAGGGTGATGTGCGATTGCTCGCTGGCGGTGCTATTAATAATAACGGCAGCGTCAATGCCAATAACAATTTGATAGCCATGGCACAGGGTGATGTTACTAATAGCTCTTTAGGAAAAATGAGTGCGAGTCAGAATTTATTATTACAATCCACTCAAGGCAATGTGATCAATAATCAAGGTGCCATCAATGGTTACAACATCACATTAGATGCAAACAAGAATGTTGAACTGACCGGCACCCTCGCTGCTCAAAATAACCTTAGCTTAATCGCAGGCCAGGATGTGTTATTAAAATCCACTAAAGTCGAAACCAACTTTGTTAGCAAAAAAATTCAATCAAGCTCAGTCCAATACACCGCTAGTAATTTATCTGCAGGCAATGACATTCTGGTTGATGCAGGTCACAACATTCAGGCAGAAGGCTCAGACTTTACTTCTGGTGGCAACGTCAGCCTGCGTGCAGACAACGATGTGAATTTGCTTGCTCTGCAAAACCAATCTAACTACAAATACAAAGCCACACGTAAAAAGATCATCAGCAACACCACTGAACATGATGTGGCGAATATCAACAGTGGAGGAAGTGTTTCGATAAGTGCGGGGCAGGATGCGAATTTAATTGGAACCAATATCGCTGCGAATGATAGCGTCTATTTAAGTGCGGATAGGGACACCAACATCAGTGCAGTTGTTGATTCAGATTACGATTACCTAAAGACAAAGAAAAATAGATCGTTTGGTCGCAGTAAAACCAAAATTGATGAAACCTTGGTTGAGACTGTAGTAGGTGGGACGATTGATGCAGGCAACAATGTCTTAGTCAATGCCCATGTCAATAGCGAAGGCAAGCTCATCACCGATGCCAGTGGCAAGGTCAATATGCTTGGCGCTGTGATCAATGCAGATGGCAGTGTGGTGATCAGCGGTGATGAAGATGTGAATATTTCGGGCATTGAATACAAAGAATTAGATTATCACCAACGAAAAAAATCCGGATTGGGTGGATTCAGTAAATCAGACAAAGGCGCAGCAATTGCCAATCAACTATTAGAAAATGCATCTGTCTCTGCTGGCAACGATGTGCATTTAATTTCCGGCAATGATTTAAATTTGGTTGCTGCCAATGTGATAGCCGATGGCAACGTCAATATGGAAGCCATCAATCAATTATTAACTGCAGCAGGTGATGTTAAAACCAAAAGCGAAAACTGGAAAAATTCTTCTGGCTTATTCACCAGCGGCGATGTCTATAATAAACAAGAACATAAAAAAGGTGAGCTCTTAGTCACCGGTCAAGCATCGAATATTCAAGCTGGCGGTCAAGTGAACGCGAACGTTGGCTCGGGAAAAATTATCGGCTCAAATATTACAGGTCGCCAAGGAATCCAACTAATTGCTGATGCAGGCAACATTGATGTCACCACCTATCAAACACATCTGGAAAGTTATAGCAAAGATAAAGAGGTCAGCGTAAGTTTAGGCGATTTGGTTGAAAACCTTACCCGGCCTGATCAATGGATACAAAATACAGATGGCCGTGCAACCATGACCTTTGCCAAAGCCACTTATGATGATGTGGATAATAAAACCAATATAGTAGATAACCAATCAAGCACTCTCAAAAGTAATGCTGATATTTCTCTTATATCGAGAACCGGTGAGGTCAATATTCAAGGATCAGATATTACTGCTGACGCGGATGGAATAAATGGTGGCGTTGTTGGTTTGGCTGGTGCGACTGGAGTCAACATCACTGAAGCCAATAGTTCTTATGAATCACAAACCAAAGAAGTGCATGGTACCGCCGAAATGAGCGTTGTTGTGCAGCATCAGGCGGTTGAAGTGGTAAAAGCCATAAAAGCGGTAAGTGATGCAGAAAAACAATTAGAGCAAGCCAAACGCGATTATAAAAATTACGAACGTAATGTTGATCAGCTTGAAGAGCAACTCAAGCAATTGGAAAGCGACTTGGTCAATAAAGTACCGGGCGTACGCGTTGATGATGTCGTTGAGTTACGTGAGTTAGTCAGTGATGTCAAAGGCGATAAAGAATTTTATCAAGCGGGTATTGCATTAGCAGCGGTTAATCTCACCACCAGCATCACTGGTTTGGCGCAGCAAACTGCAGCTGCTGCCGCGAGTGTTGGCACTTTCGGTTTTAATGCAGGTGTGCAGTTAGATGTGGACGCGACTAAAACAAAAACCACTGAAAAAACCAACACGGCACGTGGTTCAAATATTTCCGGTAATAACATTGTGATTCAAACCGGAACACAAGATGACAGGGGACAACTAGATACAACCGGCACTCAAACAACCATTCGCGGTAGTAATCTAATCGCAACACAATCTAAAAGTGTGAACGCCGATGGAGAAGTTTCTAGCGACCCAATGAAATCATCGATTGCTATTCAATCCGGTGATTTAAATATTTTATCGAGCAAAGATACTAGCGAAACCAGCAATAAAACCGAACATGGACACATCACCGCGCAATTTACTGTTTATGGATCAGCAGGTGGCGCAAACGTTAATGGCAGTTATGATCGAAACAAATCCACTGACAAAAGTACCACCATTAATAACAGTCAATTAAATGCAGATAACATCGAATTAACGACCAGTAACGATCTGAATATTATCGGTGGCAATGTACGCGCTAATGACCATTTGGAAGTGGATGTTGCAGGCAATATGAATTTGGAATCGCAACAAAATCGTAGCAATAGTCGCAGTGTTGGCTTTGGAATCAGTGCAGGCCTGAGTGGTGGTGACGGTAGCGTGAACGGTGTTAACGGCGGATTTAACACCAGCAATGGAATGAGCGTATCTCGCGAAACGGTTTTAACAAGTTTAACCAGCGGCGGCACTGCAAATGTCAAAGTAAAAGGAACCACGTTCAATACAGGCGCCCTACTCGCGACAACAGATGAAAATGGAAAAGATTTAAACCAATTGAATTTTGATACGGGCGATTATGTTTCTACTGATCTGCGCAATATCAAACAAAATAATCAAACCAGTATTGGTATTAGTGCCAATGTAGGAATTGGTGATTCAAAAGGCAATCCGAAAGAAAAACAAAATACGGCAACCGATGAGAAAGGTAAAACCTTAAATGCACAAAGCAGTAATTTAAATTACAGCAACACCAACGAAAATTTCGGTAGTAAATCTTTAGCGACTTTGGGCCACGGCAATATCAGCGTTGGCGGTGTTCAACTAGAACGCGACGGCGAGCTAACCGACGAAGGCAAAGCCAATAATTCACCCCTCATCGGTGCCAATCGCGATACTGAAAATACTGAAAAGGTATTGTGGGACAGCAGTCAATCACAAACCATTGATGCAAGTTTGGATCATCGGTTGTTGAGTGAGGATGGCAGAAATGGAATTGCAGAAGACTTCAAACGCAGTGAAATTCTCGGTGAATCCATTATTGATTTAAAAGATGAAAGCGTATCCTTAACCGGAAAAAAAGAAGGTGAGACAAGCTTACTGGAGCATATCGATACCAAGCAAAAATACTTCAGCGCCACCAAAAATTTCATCACCGATGCAAACAATGAAGAATTGGTTAAAACCCTCAACAATGGTAATGCCACTCCTGAAGCGAAACAAAATGCTTATGAAGGACTAGCCAATGCGATTGCCAAAGAAATGGGAATATCACCTGTCGAAGCCATGATATTGGTTCAAGAAGACAGCAACCTTAATACGCCCACCTATAAAAACACGGACCTCAATAAAGAGATTACCGGTGCAGCAGCTGGCAAAGACAACAGCGGTAATAAAACCGGAAAAGATTTATTGTTTGTTGTGGACGATAAAATCAAAACCACTAACGAAGCTGTCAACACCGTTGGCCATGAAATGGATCACTTGATTAAAAACAATCAAGACTCTGGTTTAAAAATTAATGATCAAGCCTTGTATAACAACAATCGCGAAAGCTACGCAACCTTGATGGGTGATGCCACTGAAGATTATTTCGGTTTCAACTTTTCAAATAATAACTTCGGCACTTTCGGCACCACCAATTTGCACAATGGCTCGACTACCAGTAATAGCTTGATCGCGCATAATAATAATGTGTTTAATAATTTGGATTCAGGAAATGTTGATTATCGACAATTGAAATATAACGAATCCGAGGCGCTGGAACAGGGTAGAAAAGTCATTAATGCGCGATTGGATTTAACTGATGAGAAAAAGGCACAAGCGACATATGAATTAACTGTTCTTGCATGTGGAGCTATTAAATGCTCAGAGCAACTCCCCGATCACGATGAGAACCTAGCGGATTTAAGATGGATGCAAACTGAAGGCGAAAAACTCATCGGAAAAGGCTACAGTATTAACAACACGCTAAACGACCTGGAAGTTGAAACAACTTTTAAAGAATCAATTACAGGTCGAGGAGGTGTTGTATATGACTTCACCCGAGATATGTTTGAGTATTCGCTCGGCAATTCAGTAAATGATTTTCTGGGTAATAATGCAGATGGATTTAATTTTAACGTAAGTAAATTTAGCAATCTGGTTTACGAAACTGCGGTATTCGCATTAACGGTACAATCAACAGGCTACAACTCAGAAGCCTTCTCTGGGTATATGGGAGAAGTTGTTGTTGATCGCTGGAAAAGTGAAAATATTTCGACCGTTGGATTGCAAACATTCGCGTCATTTAATCCGGCAACATGGCAAAGTGAATCCAATTATTTTCTTGGGACTGTAGGAAATGTTGCTGAAGTTGCGCCTTTGGTAGGGTCAGGATATAAGGCTGTTAAAAAAGGTTACAGCGCAACCTCAACATTCTTTAGAATTGAAAATAGAATTGATGATATACCTGACTTCAATTTAATTAATACTATTGATACGCCACCTGCACAATTGGGAGATGGGTTAGCGGCGTTGAAGAACAAGGAGCCAATAACCGATCCAAGCAGATTGCTTGAAGGCCCAGATCGCCCCACTCATATGCAATCGGAATTCGATGTACAACAGGATTTAATAGGCTTTAATAGCCAGCAATCTTACAAAAATGGGCAAATAGCAAAATACGGAACGGAAGGCTCCGTGAGACCAGACTTATCTAGCTCAAACTACTATCTCCATATAGAGGTGAAAAATTATGACATCGCTACAACGAAAGGCAGATATGACATGTACACCGTAATTGACAAGCAGGCAAATTCAAGATCTGTAAATTTGCCATCTGGATCACATCAAGGAATAGTTATTGATATACGAGGGCAGAATATTGATCCAGTCATTCTTAATAGAATACCAATCAATATTGAAAGTAAAACAAATGGCATAATACCTAAAAATAATATCGTTTTTAAAACGGGTGACGGCCCGAATGATTACTATATCCCTTATAACTAGGAGGCGTCTTGAAAAAAAAGATTCGTAAACTGTTGAATGAAATAGCTGACTTAGATTGTTCATTCAAAATAGATGGAAAATATTCTGTAACTAGAAAAACTGATCATATTTTCCAGATAATCGAACTACAGCCAGGATCTGGCACCAAATCAAATAGATTCAGAATAAACTTTGGATGGCAATTTGAATGGAATATTAAAGACAACAACGTAGATACTTTTGCAATAGTATTTGATGTCAGCGATCTCGAAGGGGTTCATAGCGACACATGGTTTAACTGCACAACAGAAGAAAGCGCGGAAAGATCAATGGCTTATGCCATGAAATGGATTGCAGATAAAGTAATACCCTTCTTGAATCGATACAATAGCATTCGAAGCTTGCTTAACGAAAATATCGATTACGAATCTAGCTTAGATAACAATTCATTTGAATCACTTATTTTTGGAAGGAGTATAGACTGGAGACATTATAATTTTGGCTTTGCGTTAAATAATCTAGGAGAAATAGGGCCATCTAAACATCATTTCAAGTTAGTTTTAGAAAAATATACGGATGACCGAATTCCTTTTCAAAAAGAACGAGCCGATAGAATAAGAGCTGTCTTGTCAAATTAATCTGTACTAGCTCAGACTTGACCTGACAGCCCCCAATTTTATACAAATGTCTTATCTACTCGTAGGATTTCCTAATGGAATACCCATTTACCAAATTAGAGCACCCGGATTGAATAAATGAAAAACATTTTAGAATATTTTGACCTCAATTGGATATTAATTGAAGCCAATCCACTTGATGGAAACTGTGCTTGGATGCAAAAATCAATAGATACAATGGTGTTTTATATGTTTCAGCCTCAATCAAGGCTATTGGTAACATGTATGCAATCTACTTTATGGCTAGAGTATCGAGTGTAAAATATTCGGAGTGCTTTAAGAAAATATATCCAAACAATAACTCCTTACTTCCGACATTTGAAACCAAGAGTTTTAGCTCCTCCTTGTGCGAAAAAAGTTTGTTATTTCAAAATTTTAATCATAGCATTAAAGAAATAACAGAATGGTCTACAACAATCGATTTCGATAAAAAAATGCAAGAATACCTTAATAATAGACCTGATCGTCCATTAATTAATCAGATATGGCATCTTGCTGCCCTTGCATTTTATGAAAATAATGAACAGTTAATCGAATATCAATTTCAGTTAGGAAATAATTTAAATTTTTTGCCAGCGATAACAAAACAGGTCATTGATAAAGCTACTGAATATTCAGTAAGAAACCTTTGAATTTCAGTTGTACTAGTCTCGACCAAATCTGACTGTCCTGTCCGCGTGTCCGCAACATTAACCTCCTCCTTGTCCTGCCCACGTGTCCGCGACATTTATCTTCCCTTGAAAATCCCCAATTTTCAAAAAAATTGCAAAGGATCTGCAATTTATTTTAAAAAATAACTCACTATTTCGTCAGATATCCACTCATGTCATTTCTTAGCATCCGCATTTTGCTCAAATAACAAACTATTATCTTTTGAAGAATGTGTTTGTCCGCGGACAGCCTAATCCGACAATAAATTTACTATGAAATTGGTTTTCATTATCAGGTTTTCAAATAATAACCCGTTAACAAACAGTCCCATTTCTCATACCAAATTGCACGCTTGTAACCTTCTGTAAAAACATCCACATTGTTCCAAACTTCGTCGGGAGTTTTGCCATCAAGGTAACTGTGTGAACGAACGGCGTTATACAAAAAATTAAATTCAGCGAGTTTTTGCGTTAAGTCATCACTATTGGCAATTACAATTTGCCTCACCTTTTCTTTAAAGGTTCCAAAGAAGCGTTTAATTCGTCCATTCTGCCAAGGTGCGGCAATGTCGCTCTTTTGGTGTTTGATACCAAGCAAAAATAGAAAACCGGTAAATAACATCGACGTGAAAACCGCTTCATTGTCAGTTTTAATCGATTTTGGCTTCCCATGCCTGATGATGGCCTTGAATAATTCGCAGACTAATATAATTGAATGTTTGCTCTTGATGTAATTCAGGCAAACATTTTTACGTGAGCCGTAATCAATCATTCCGATAATCGGAAGTTGCTCTTTTGACTCTGTTGTCACGTAAGTCAAATCAACACCCCAACATAGATTTCGCCTCACCTTCCCAGGTCGCCTGTTTTTAATGTTTTTTCTAAGTACTTCAATTTCATATTGATTGCGTTGCAGCGTTTTACCTACAAAGGTTCTGCCTACACTCATTTGATCTTTTTCAAGGTGAAGGCGGTTAAACAGTTCCATTAATTTTCTAACAGTTAAGTGAGGGTTTAGTGCTTTCAATTCGATGATTTTATTAATGACCCATTGAGGTTTTTTGCGGTATTTAAAGCCTATCGATGGCCGGACGCTGTCAGCGTCCTTATTATCATAAGTAATTTCACGAGAAGTGAAACGAGTATGTTCTGCATTTATTGGAAAATCACAGCACCAAAAATATGCCATCCAAAGCCACATCAGTACATTGATCAAAAAAGTCAGCTCCATATGTCGTCCTTGATTTACATTAGCTTGAAAACCTGAAATGACTTTATCAGAATCCGTTGAAATTCAATTTGCGTTCTTTAACAAAACGGAAAACAGAAAACCTCGCTAGTTAGTTACTGAAGAGGTTTTATTAATTGTTGACATTATCGTTCTGATCAATGTTGGGTATCGCTTCGCTCCACACCAACCTACGAATGATGCTGAAATAAATTTCCCTCTTTATAAAAACATCACCTCTGCCGATGAATACACGCGCAGCGAATTTGATTCGGAATATAAAAGTTTTAATGCGGGTGTAAATATTGGTGCAAATGGTATTGGTGTGACGGTTAATGGTTCGATTGGCGAAGAAGAGTTGAATCGCACCAATGTCACGCATCGCAACTCCACTATCAATGCTGGCGAAAAATTATCAATTACCAGTGGCAACGACACCACACTGCGCGGAGCAAATGTCAGCGGTAAAGATGTGGATGTCAATGTTGGTCACGATTTAACTATCGCATCAGAACAAAATACAGGTGATGTTAAAGGCCATAAATACGATGCAAGTTTTAGCGTAACGGTAGGCGCTGGAGTGAGTGGCAGCATTGGTTTGGGTTATGGCGAAACCAAAGGCAGCAGTGCCTGGACAGGCGACCAAACCAGTTTAACTGGCAGTAACAGTATTAATGTGAATGTAAAAAATCACACGCAACTGGATGGTGCTGTATTAGGCAACATTAAAGAAGATGGTACAGATGGAAATAATTTTGATCTCACCACTAAAACATTTGGTTTCACCGATTTAAAAGATCACGACAAAGAAAAAAGTACTTATGTCGGTGTGAGTATTGGATTCAGCAGCAGTGGTGGCGGTGAGAGTGGCAAGGATGCGACAGGCAGTTTTGGTTTGGACGCACAATACAAATCCCACAACAAACAACAAGATACCTTCGCCACATTGGGCAATGGCAACATCACTATTTTAAGCGATCAAGAAAATGGCACTGACAGCTTGGCCGGTATTAATCGCGACCTCACCGAATCACAAATCATCACCAAAGATAAATCCACAAATATTGATGTGTACTTTAGTTCGCAGGCTTACGAGACGCTGACGAATAAAGACAAGCGGGATCAATTGGTTGCTCGCGTTAAAGACCCGAGTCGCATCGTGGGCGAGTCACTGGCGTTTGGTGAAATTACTAATAATATTGATGATGCTGCTGCGACCATCAAGAACGGTGAAATCAAAGCGCCGACTAATGATCAGCTTGCGAGCATGTCGCCAGAAGAACAAAGCGCCGCATGGACGAAATATAACATTGACAAAGAAAATCAAGGAGTCATCAACACCAGCAGCGCCGAAAAATTTGATAACAGCATTAAAGATTTTGCGGTTGCCACACGCCAAACCATTATTGGTGTTAATCATGAAGGAAGCTTGAATTTATTAGGCACAGGCGAAGGCAATAATTTGGTAGAAAATTACCAACGCATGCAAGACGGTCGGTACAACACACTGGATGGCAGAGCGAATCTGTCAAATCAAATTCAATACCAAACACAAGATGGCGAAAATAAAGATGGTGTCGATATTCTGAATAATACGGCCGTCTATTCTGTTGATACTAATCAAACCGCAATGCAATTCCTTGTTGATGGCATGAGCGGTCGAACGGATTTGGATGCTTTGCTTTATTCCGAAGCCTCTGCATCGGGTATGACAGGTAAAGGAAAGGCTGTCGCGGTTAACAATAACGATTCAAACACTCACATCGTGGGTGTGAATATTGATAAAACTGATTTAAAAGATCAGAGCGATTACATCACCAGCATCGCTGAAGAAACCCGCCACAGCACCAACCCGGATGATCACAACGCAAATCAATACGCTGCACAATCAGCTTATATTTGGCGTGAAGAAAATATCAAAGAAGGCAGAACCACAGGACAAGGTGTTGGTATAGATCAATGGCGTGCGGATAATACCAATAATGCGACGATTAATTCGAACAATGTGACGATTGGTAGCCAGCGTGCACGTGATATGGAGTTTCGGCAATTGCAATTGCCAGAATTGAACTACGTTAAAGAGAATTCACGATTATATGCCCTAGAGCAAAATATCACTGAAGATCAAGCCAAAAAGGAATTGACGCAACAAGCATTATTGATGACAGATAAAACATGGGCAGATCAACCGCACATTCAAGAAAATAGTGATGCCCGCGAATTCTTGATTCGTTATTCGCAAGGTCAGGAGTTTGAAATTCTGACTGAAAATGGAACAGAGAAAACAGGAATGTTCAACCCAACGGAATCACAATTCAACAATTTTGAACTGGGTCAACGCCAAGCTCGATTGTTAGATGATCCTAATATTAGCAGCAATCTGAAGCCAACAACTGAATTTGACAATTGGATAACAACATTTGGAACAAGCAATGGATCAAACTATAACCTAAAGGCTAATATTCCAAGTGAAATTTCAAATGACGTCTCTAAAATATCAGAAGGTGTTTCAGCGTATGTAGATGAGCATGGCTGGAAAACAATCCCTCAATTTACATCTGATATGTGGGATGGAGTTTCTGGCTCAGTAAAAACCACTTACAGCAATTGGCAAACAAGTGGTGCACATGCATTGATTCCTGACTCACAAAGTACAGGATCGAAATTGGATAACGCATACTTTGCTAATTTGATTGGCGATCAAACGTCATTTGATGATGGGATGGCAGCAAATGCCATTGGTGCGGTAGAGGGGCTCACAACTGGAGCCGGATCCAATTTATTAGCAAGGCCAAAAAGTATAATTTCTGACGCTGATTCCATTTTCACTTCGAATAAGCCTTTGGAAGGCATTGGAATTAAATGGGGATCTGGTATTGATGAGCAAGGCTACCCATGGGAATATCACATCATTGATGAACAGGGCTTATTGAAATCAGAAGCAAAGAACTTCAAAGTGTTTGATGGTTTTGATTTTGGTTGTGAACTTGGCGTAAGCTGCAAAACTATGGATCTGGGTACTAATAGTAAGATAAATAAACCAGAAGGAATTTATTATGGATTGAAGCACTATATTGATAAGACTGCAGATTTTGAATACGAAAATAAATTAGGACTCCGTGTAACTGCAGATATGGTTCCCAACAGAATAATTGAATTAGCTGTCCCTCCTAATCCAACGCATGCGCAAATTGAGCAGTTAAAACGTGCACAAGAATATGCGAAATCAAGAGGCATTACTTTAAAAATCACTAAGGTGAAAGATTGATGTTAAAAGATAAAGGGGCATTTGTATATTTACATGACAAAATCTTATTAATCGGAACATGCTCCGGTCCTGGAGCCTGTATTCAAACGGATTTTGATTGCCCTGTATATAAATTAGATTTTATGTATGTAAGTGATAGTGAAATTGGAAGTGCAATCAGAAGTGCATGGAACTACTGCAGAAGTATCGATCTAGTTCCATCTGCGCAAGTTGTAGAAAAGCATTTATCTGTCATGAATAAAAAGAGTTTAAAAGCTTTATATAAAAATACGAAAGACGCATCCATAAATCTTAAAAATGGAGTTATGCACTGCTATGCAAGTCATCAAAAAGGAATAGGCCATTTCATCGGAATTGGATACAAAAAAGAACTATCTGAAACTGCAACAGAAGAAGAAATTGGAGCAATGGTTCGTGATGTGTTAGCACACTGCACAACTAAATATTAATTTTTCTGTCCGCTTGTCAACGACTTTAATTACCGTCTGAAATTTGCCATTTTTCAAAAAAATTGCAAAGGCACTGCAATTACTCCCGCATAGTTTCGCGGCTTCACACCTACGTGAAAAATTCACTTTATATAGACTATGGTTTTGCGTGTCGAATCCATCACAACAAGTTAACTCCAAACCAAAACTTTTCAGAAATACAAACCAATTACCAGTTCAAAATAATGCCGTTACATATAATGCTATTGCTTTTAATTTTTAAAAAGATATCAACAATAAAGAAGGCCCCATGAAAATTAGATTATTTATTGCGGCTCTTCCACGCACTCCTTTACGTGGAAGCACTCTATCAACGAAATATCATTAAGGTTTTTATTAAGATAAATTACAAATTACCAAACCCAATGTACCCATTGCAGTGCATCCATTCACTCAACGCATTTCCGCCACCACAGGAACCATTTTCAAAGTAGCCGGTGTTCACGGTTTGTTCTTCGGCTTGGCGTATTGTTCCATCGACACTAATGTAATCTACAACAACATCATGATTAGGTGAGTCATTAGTATATTGCACGAGAGAACCGCCCGACAAACTGGTTGTGGTTGAATAGTTGGTCATGGTTGTATTAAGCGTCCAAGTTTTTACTGCAATATTATTTACTTTTAAGGTAATTTTTTCACCGCCACCGGTACCACGTGCACGAACTACAATATTTTTTATGAGTGGATCTTTACCCATTACCAATGTGCCTTGATTGTTAAAAACTGAAACGCGATCAGTACCACCACCAAGAAGATCAGCTCCATTCGGTTGGGAGTAGTCATTCTTTTTATTAAAGGTACTGTTATCCGTGTATTTAATTGCAAACAAATCTGCTGTTGGAACGCGTGCACCTGGAGTAAGTGTTACACCTGAGTAATTCATTTTTGCAGCCCAAAGATTTCCATTAATTTGAACCATGGATACATTCATGTTAGGTGTAGAAATATCTCGAATGGTGGGTGTTTTTCCATTCTCAACAGTAATGTAATAATTAGCTGTGAAATTGGAAAGTGTGGATGATGTGGTGTTGACTATAGTCACTTGCGGCTGCACTTCATATTTTGATGCAGGTGCTTGATCTATCATAAGTGCAGAAGCACCCGGACCATAAATTCTGTAATTACCGGAAACATGCATCAAACCTAAAAGATGTAACAAGCCATCATAGTATCTGTATTGACCGGTAGGAGGCTGAAGAGTGAAAGCGATACTAGAAAACTCTTGCGAAAGACTTCCAGTTCCCACTAAAGCGCCTGACGCGTTCATCATGACAAGGCCTTGGCTATGATCAGTTCCTACGACAGTACCATTAAGTTCAAAACGATTTTTGTAAGTCGTCATCCCCTGATTTTTAAAAAATTGTTGCAGTCTTTCAACAATCGTTTTTAATCCGCTGTCTTCACTCCACCAATAATAATCCATCGCCATATTCTGAATAACTCGCCAGGAGTCATAGGCAAATCGACCCGAATCAGCATTGCCATTTGTATTCGCAGCAACTGCAGACCCACTAAAATTCATATAGTCTGCATACAATCCTGTATTAGCATTCGCTGCCTTTTTAAGAAAAGCGCGACTTGACGCAGCTGCATCTGTCCAAAATTTATTATTGCTACTTGCCCATAAACCCCAAAGTTCATAAAAGGCCGGCAAGTGGTACGAAGGATCTGTGTAGCTTGCATTCGAGAGAAACTTAATCATATTTGATCCTGAATCCCAGTACTGGGTACGGATCACATTCAATATTGCATTGGCCTCATTTTCATAATTTAAGTTGGTATTATTTCCCCAGCGATGCGCAGCAAAAAATAAAGCCATAGCCATATACTCTTCGCCATCAGGCGCACCACCTGTGTCAATCGGTTGGTAGTTACTCGTATTAACATGCCATGCAAAATGTCCATCACCTTGACGCATACGATTTTTAGCAAATCGCCACAATTTATCGAAAGTTGGCTGATCATTCATCTGAACCGCAATCATCATTCCGTAAGACATTCCCTCTGAACGAATATCGTTATTGCCTGTATCTAAAATGTACGCCTCGGTGCTATTAACATCATAAAGTAATCTGGCATCTGGATTTACCGGGTTGTTCCCTATCATCACGTCATAGTTAACCAGCAATTTATAATCCGCGTACCATCGATTGGCCGGGTCAGAACCTATTCCATCATAATCAACCTGAAGGTTGCGATACTTGCCGGTTTTGTAAGTAGAGTTTGCAGATTGTCCAAAACTTAAATTAACAAAAATAAGTTGTGAAGCTATCAGCAGTAAGCTGACGAAAATAGTTTTAAAACGAAAATATTGGTTGGGCATAAAATTACCTTGTAGTTGATATGTCGATTTTTATTGAAATCAGCAAGACCTTAAACACTACTTGTTGCTGGACTATTTTTTACTCGCAAATACCTGATCGCCGAACGCAGTTTTTACCTGGATTGCTGGCAAATAATGCATTTCGTAAACGATTTCAACAAATCGGCTGTTTAATAGCAAGCGTTGACAGACAAGCGGTGTGATTTAGGACACAAAATAAAAATTCAGAACTTATTGGTAAGATAAAATAGATGTGCGAATAATCTTACAATATTATAAATCTTTAAAAAGAAATTATATTTTTAAAAGAGATGGAGATATTAGCGATTAAAAATTCTCGATAAATTATCAAGCGACAGATTTTTTCTAAAAACTAAATTGTAACTGAAATAATCCCTATCCTTTCCAATCAATGACACTTAAATAAGCTGTAATTAAAATCAAAATTCCAAAAGCAATTCGATACCATGCGAAGGCGATAAAAGTGTGATTACTAATAAATTTTAGCAGGGCTCGCATAATCAAAAAGGTAGCAAGAAACGAGGTGACAAAACCAACACCCAGAATGCCGGCATCATCCCACATCAAATTTTCTCGCTCAGACCACAGGCTGTAAATTGATGCAGCACTAATCACCGGAATTGCTAAAAAGAATGAAAACTCAGTTGATGCTGTGCGTGATAAACCAAAATACAAACCGCCAATGATCGACGCACCTGATCGCGAAACACCTGGCACTAATGCAAGGCACTGACAGATACCCACTTTAAAAGCGCGCATAAAAGTAATCTGATCCATATTATTTATATCGGGATTATAGGCTCGCTTTTCCACCCACATAATGGCGATGCCACCGACAATAAATCCAGCCGCAACTACATAGGGACTAAATAACACATCACGAATGTAATCTGCGAATAGGTAACCAATGATAATAAACGGGATAAACGCAATGGATACATTGATATATAAATTCCGCTCCACACCGGGTTTTCCAATACCCAATAAACTGGAGAATATTTTTTGTCGATACTCCCATACAACAGCAAGCATGGCGCCCATCTGAATAAATATTTCGAAGACAATACGTTTGTCATGCGTCCAAAAATCCATCAGCTGGCCAGCAAGAATCAGGTGCCCGGTACTCGATACCGGCAACAGCTCGGTTAATCCTTCAATAATCCCCATTAGAACGGCTTTGAGAATTAAAACTATATCCACAGGTCTCTCCAATATGTCTTCAAAATTCGCCCGCACAAGTCTGATTTAAAAGCCCGACAATCGCAATTCTTTTGCCGACAAACTTTTACACGGTTTGAGAATTCACTGGTATACGGCGTTGATTCTTAGGTCTAGAATTCATTGACACTATTTCTGGAGAGCTGCCATGCGTTTTTTATCTCGACTCCCATTACTGATCACTCCGCTGTTTTTGCTACTGCTGACAGCTTGCGCTTCAATGAAATACAACAGTGATTTTAAGTCTGGAACCAATTTCACCGAAATTAAGACCTATAGTTGGCGGGCTGTCACTATAAACATAGCTGGCGCGGATAAGCTGGGCTTACAAAATTTGATTGATCAACAGCTACAGGCGCAAGGCTTGCAGCTGGTAAAAGAAAAAGCAGATGTACTGGTCGACCTGCAGGTAATTTCACGTGTGAGTCGAGGGGGAAATACCAGTATAGGCATTGGTCTTGGTTTGCCTATTGGCCGCCACGGAAGCGTTGGATTAGGCACAGGACAAACCTTGGGGAAAGGCAAACAAGAAGGCGTGATGATTGTGGATTTTACCGATCAAGCTACCAATACCTTGGTCTGGCGGGGTAATGCTGAAGCCATTCCTTTAATTTATTTCAGTTTGAAATCCGAACCCAAAATACGCGAAGTCGTGCAAAAACTCTTGATGCAATTTCCTCCGAAATAAAATTTCTTCTTAAAAAAAAGCCTTCATAATTGAAGGCTTTTTTTACGTCAATTAGAAAGGGATATCATCATCAAAACTATCCATCGATGCCGGAGCCTGTTGATGGTTTTGTTGAGGTGGCGCACTGCGTTGAGCGCTTTGATTTGCAGGTGGAGCTGAGCTGTAATTGTCCTGTGCATTGTTATAGCCACCTTGGCCTTGCCCTGCACCACCGCCTTCGCGGCCGTCGAGCATTTGCATTTGATCAGCGACGATTTCTGTTGTGTATCTGTCAGTTCCATCTTGACCTTGCCACTTGCGGGTACGCAAAGAACCTTCGATATAAACCTTGCTGCCTTTGCGTAAAAATTCTCCGGCGATTTCACCTAAACGATTGAACATCACCACGCGGTGCCATTCAGTTCGCTCTTGCATTTGTCCGCTATTTTTATCTTTCCAGCTTTCACTGGTTGCAACACTAATATTGGCAACGGCGCCGCCTGATGGCATGTACTTCACTTCAGGGTCCTGCCCGACATTACCAATTAAAATGACTTTATTAATTCCACGAGCCATAACACTTACCTCTTCTCTTGATTAATGGTGTATCCGCCTTCTAATTATCATGTCAGCGGCCTATGTTGTATTCCGGCTAGCCGGAGGCGGTACTTTACCTCGATTTATTTCGTCTTGCATCAGGAATCGTATCTTTAAGTAAGGGTTCAATCACAGTCTATTAATCGCCAAATAACCAGGAAGAATTATTTAAAGATCCAAAATCATAACTGTCATGAATTAGCTGGGTCTTTTCATTTTCTGCTGCACCCAAGGCCACTAACAAGGGCAAATAATGCTCAGAAGTTGGATGTGCATGTTTCGCATGGGGCAAGCTGGTATAAATATCGCTCAAGCTTGTGTAGTCTTTTTGTTCTATGGCCTGCTGCAGCGCTAGGGTAAATACACTGGCCCAAACCGGCGTAATACCATCGAAACTCAACTCACCCAAATTATGCGTTGCACTGCCGGAACCTAATATCAGTACGCCAGATTCACGCAACCCAGACAGCTTTTTACCTAATGCAAAGTAGTCGCTCATCTGCTCGTAAATAGGCAAGCTGAGACCTATTACGGGAATATCGGCGGCGGGATAAGCCATAGCTAAAATGGTCCATGCGCCATGATCCAGCCCACGTTTTTTTATCTCGTAATTTTCACCATGATTCGTTAAACATTTTTCAACCAAAGTAGTTAACCATTCAGGTTGTTCCGCAGAATAGACAATTTGCGACAACACAGGATCGAATCCACCAAAATCATAAATGGTCTGATGTTTTCCCGTATCGGTTAGAGTAATTTTTCGAGACATCCAGTGCGCAGAAACTACCAGAATGGCTTTTGGTTTTTCGATGAGCGTTGAAAAATTTTCGATGAAATCTTTAGCCGCTGACCGACCTAAAATACGATCAGGTGCGCCATGAGAAATAAATGCACTGGGGATCATATGAACACCTCTGCATCAAATTTCATTTGATGCTTGTTTTGTCTCGTTCCAAATCCAGAATTTTTGCCAAAGCTTTTCGATTCACTAACTGTTGATCAACTTTAAGATAAGCCGTTTGCTCTGCGGGCACAATTAATACTTCGGCGACACCTTCAACATCTGCCAGACGCAGTGCCAAATCATCGCTGTATTCTGCCGGCAACGGCATTAGCACACTGGCTAAAAATCTTGGCGGTTCCATTTTCCAGGCGACAACTAACCAAATCAAACTGAGTAATCCGCCCAACAAAAAAACCTGATTCAAGCCGTGATATTGCACTAACCAACCGCCCACTGACCCACCTAAAAATACGCCCATTACCTGACAGGTTGCGTAGATGCCAGTTGCCGTTCCTTTAGAGCCTGCTGGTGCAATTTTACTAACCAGCGATGGTTGCGTAGCTTCAAGCACATTAAAGCCCAGAAAAAAAATAAAGAGCGCGAGCAAACCTAATAGGCGAGAAGATGGGAGTGTCATCAACCAAAATTCGGCCAAGGCGACCAAGCCAATAGCAATTAAAAATACTCCGCGGATTTTTCGCTTTTTTTCCGCAATAATGATTTGCGGAACTGCCAAGGCAAATGCAATTAACAGCAAAGGTAAATAAATAAATCCATGATGTTCACGCAGAATATGCCAGTGATCTTGCATCACCAAAGGTAGAGCGACAAAGTTTGCCATCAACACAAAATGCAGAACAAAAATTCCCAAATTCAACCGCAATAATTCTGTGTGTTTGAAAGTAAACCAAATCAGTTGCGGCACAGCCAAAGCATCACGCTTGGGAATTAATTCAACCTTGGGCACCCAAACCAGAAATATCACCACACCAAAAGAACCGAGAATGGCTGTCGCCCAAAAAATACTGCTGACACCACCCCAAGCCGCTAACAATGGCCCAAGACTCATGGCAACCACAAAAGACAAACCCATGGATGCGCCAATACTCGCCATAGCTTTAGAACGATTTTCATCTGAAGTCAGATCGCTTAACAGTGCCATGACCACTGCAGATATAGCACCAGCACCTTGCAAAAATCTTCCCAATATCAATCCATAAACTGACTCAGCCATGGCAGCAACCAGACTGCCACCAACAAATAAAATCAAACCGAAAATGATTAAAGGTCGACGACCTAATCTATCGGACAAGACACCAAAAGGAATTTGCAGCAGTGCCTGGCTAAATCCATAAGCCCCCATTGCCACGCCTAACAAAAATGGCGTTTGTTGCTGATAACTCGCACCATACAAAGAGAGTACCGGCAGCAACATAAACAAACCCAGCATACGCACTGAGTAAAGTGCCGCCAAAGACACAATTGCGCGGCGCTCGAAAACGGAAGGAAGTAACTTAGCTGAACTGGAAACAGATGAACTGGACACAAATAACCCACTCAATAAACTGAGCGGGCGATTCTACCATCGAATGAATATTTCTTAGATGTCTGCTTTGCGTAAATTCTGCTGGGATTCTGCAGTGTCAGGGATTTGGGAAAAATTCCGGATGACGAACTATCAACTGTTTGAGACTGGTAAAACACTGTTCATCTATAGCCGTACCCACAGACTCTTGCATGATCGACAAGGTCTTTTCGATGGATAAAGCCCCGCGATATGGCCGCTCCGCAGTGATTGCATCAAAAATATCGGCAGTAGTGATAATACGTGTTTCCAGCACTATATCTTTGCTGGTCAGACCGAGTGGGTAACCTTTTCCATCCAACCGTTCGTGATGCGCACTGGACACCTTTGCCAGTTCCTGAAAAGGTTTAATGCGCTCAAGAATTTGGCCGGTATACACTGCGTGCATTTTCACCGCTTCATACTCTGCATCGGTCAATTTTCCCGGCTTATCCAAAATACAGTTACTAACCCCCAATTTACCCACATCATGCAAAACCGCACCCCGCTTTAACCAACGCTGGCGTTGCCCGGAAATTCCCAAATCCTCAGCCAGCAGCATAGTGTAAAGACCAACTCGAGCACTGTGCCCCGCCGTATAAGGGCTTTTGGCATCAATGACCTGACCAAAGGCCTCTGCAATATCATCAAAAAAATCATCGTCCAGCGGCTTGTAAAATTCACCTGGCTCGAGCGCCAAAACTGTTTTATCGACATCGGCGGAATTGAGTGTCTGCCAAAAAGCCGGATCACTGGCGAGCGACGTAAAAACATCGACTAATGCCGGATCAAACCAACTGCCTTTGCGAGATTGCACTTCGGCCAACACTTCGGCTTCACCCGAAGACGCATTCATAATATCGATAACTTGAGATAACAACGCAATACGCGCGTAAATTGGAATCTTATCGCCTGCCAAACCTTCAGGGCGGCCATTGCCATCAAAATGCTCGTCCAGTGCATGTATGCCCTCGGCGATAGGCTCATCGAAGCGTAAACGTCTCGCTATGTCAGCACCACGCGTACAACGGGTTTGTATCAACTCCTGCGCGATTTCATCGCCATGCGCAAATATATCTGCAATAGCTTTAAATCGAGAAATAATGCCGGCCGCCGTTCCTGTATGACGAAGTACAAATCGCAATACTTGCGGCAGGCTGCCATCCACCCATTTAAAGTCGCGTTTAAAACTTAAATCATCAGTTAAATAAAGTTCGCAGATTCGTGATGCATTACTGCTACAGCCGAGATCCTTGAGCAACAACACATAATAGAGCTCCCATAACTGCTCCGGGGGCAATCCAATTTTTTGGCCTATATTCATGCCAATCCAACAGCAGCGAATACAATGCCCCTCGGGTTGCCCTTCGGTAATATCCAAAGCGTAACTGAGCGCACTCATTAATTCTGATAGTTTCAGTGTTTCCACGAGATCAACTCTGGTGATGATTGCTAACAAGTGTTGACCATAAATCCTATGCTCGCCACGATAAACTTTTGCAAATTCCGAATTACTGACATCCCCTGTCACTTTCATCACGTATAATCTCGCCTTTGCCTGAATTCTGAGAAGAAGCCTAGATGGATACCATTATTGTTCGCGGTGCACGCACCCATAATTTGAAAAATGTAGATCTGGATATTCCACGCGACAAGTTAGTTGTCATCACTGGCCCGTCAGGTTCAGGAAAATCATCGCTGGCCTTCGATACGCTTTATGCAGAAGGTCAGCGCCGTTACGTTGAATCGCTTTCAACTTATGCTCGACAATTTTTATCCATGATGGAAAAGCCTGATGTCGATCATATCGAAGGTCTCAGCCCCGCTATTTCTATTGAACAAAAATCCACATCGCATAACCCACGCTCTACCGTCGGCACTATTACAGAAATTTATGATTACTTGCGTCTACTTTATGCGCGTGTAGGTGAACCGCGCTGCCCGACTCACGATGAACCTCTTGCCGCGCAAACCATTACTGAAATGGTAGACGCAGTTTTAGCACTGCCTGCCGACACCAAACTTATGTTAATTGCGCCAGTGATTCGCGACAGAAAAGGCGAGCATCAGCATGTGTTTGATCAGCTAAAACGCGATGGATTCATTCGCGTACGCGTCAATGGAACTTTATGTGATTTGGATGACACGCCCAAACTCGACAAAAAGAAAAAACACAGTATTGATGTAGTGATCGATCGCTTTAAAGTTCGCGATGATTTGAAATTGCGTTTAGCGGAATCTTTTGAAACTGCATTGCGATTAGGCGAAGGGCTCGCTGGCATTAGTTACATGGATGGCGATGGCAATGACCGATTATTTTCCGCACGTCATGCCTGCCCGATTTGTGATTACAGTTTGTCAGAATTGGAACCGCGTTTATTTTCATTTAACAATCCTGCTGGCGCTTGCCCCACGTGTGATGGCTTGGGTGTTCATCAATTTTTTGATGAAGATAAAATTATTCAGGATGACAGCTTAAGTTTGTCCGACGGTGCGATTCGCGGCTGGGATAAACGCAATGTCTATTATTTTCATATGCTGTCATCACTTGCCAAACATTATGGTTTTAAAATCGATGCCCCCTGGAGCAAAATAAAAGCCAAACATCGCGAAGCAATTTTATATGGATCAGGCGATGAGGAAATAGAATTTAATTACATCAATGATCGCGGTGACGTTTATCGTCGTACACACACCTTCGAAGGTGTACTTAATAATATGGAACGCCGTTATCGCGATACAGAATCCAATTCAGTACGCGAAGATCTGATTCGATTTTTATCTACGCAACCTTGCCCGGAATGTTTAGGCACCCGTTTACGCACTGAAGCGCGCCATGTGTTTATCGACAAGAAAAATTTGCCCAGCATTACTGAATTGCCAATTGCCGATGCGCTTGCTTATTACCAACAATTGCAATTCACTGGAAGAAAAGCGGGTATAGCAGATAAAGTCTTAAAAGAATTACGCGAACGCCTAGGCTTTTTAGTCGATGTCGGTTTGAATTATTTAACTTTGAATCGCAGCGCTGAAACACTTTCTGGTGGCGAAGCGCAACGTATTCGTCTGGCCAGTCAAATTGGCGCAGGCCTTGTCGGCGTTATGTATATTCTCGATGAACCCTCTATTGGTTTACATCAACGCGATAACGAAAGATTATTAAAGACACTGACGCATCTTCGCGATTTAGGCAACTCAGTTATTGTTGTTGAGCATGATGAAGATGCGATTCGTTTAGCCGATCATGTTATTGATATCGGCCCAGGCGCAGGTGTTCACGGTGGACAAGTTATTGCACAAGGAAAAGTTAAAGATATTATGAATACGCCCGAATCCATTACCGGGCAATATTTAAGTGGCAGAAAACAAATTGAAATTCCAAAAGTCCGCCACCCTGCGCGCGACAATCAATGGTTAAAAATCATTGGAGCTAAAGGTAATAATTTACAAAATATCACCTTGGAAATTCCCTACGGAGTTATGACCTGCGTCACTGGCGTTTCAGGTTCTGGTAAATCTACGTTAATTAATGGCACTTTGTTTCCACTTGCTGCGACTGCGTTAAATGGCGCAACGACTCATACAGCTGCTGTGCACGAAAAAGTTATAGGTCTGGATTTATTTGATAAATGTGTCGATATAGATCAAAGCCCAATCGGCCGCACACCGCGATCCAATCCTGCTACCTATACGCAAATTTTTACACCGATTCGCGAATTATTTGCACGCACACAAGAAGCACGTTCACGTGGCTATCAACCTGGTCGCTTTAGTTTTAACGTCAAAGGTGGGCGTTGCGAAGCTTGCCAAGGCGATGGCGTCACAAAAGTTGAAATGCATTTTTTACCGGACGTTTATGTACCTTGTGATATTTGTAAAAGTAAACGCTACAACCGCGAAACTTTAGATGTGCAATACAAAGGCAAAAATATTCATCAAGTACTGCAAATGACCGTAGAAGATGCGCGCGTATTTTTTGATGCAGTTCCCTCTATCGCCAACAAATTGCAAACACTGCTGGATGTAGGCTTGGGCTATATTTGTCTCGGCCAATCAGCTACTACTTTATCCGGTGGTGAAGCCCAGCGCGTCAAACTTGCGAAAGAATTATCAAAACGTGATACAGGCAAGACACTTTATATTCTGGATGAGCCCACTACCGGTTTACATTTTGCTGACATCCAGCAACTACTTAATGTATTGCATCGTTTACGTGATCACGGCAATACAGTTGTAGTAATTGAGCATAATTTGGATGTTATAAAAACGGCTGACTGGCTAGTTGACTTAGGGCCCGAAGGTGGCAGTGGTGGCGGGCAAATTATTGCAACCGGCACTCCAGAAGATGTTGCCAAAAATTCAGCATCACACACAGGTAAGTTTTTAGCAAAAATGCTGAAACCAAAACGAAAGAGTAAATCTTGATAATTTCACACTGAGATAACTGTAAAAACGCACTGTTTACGAACACTCATTTTGTTTTTCACCCCTAACTGGGGCATCTTTGAGTATTTATTCTGCACCTTCTTTGGGTTTGCACAGCTGTTTTACTGAAGTTGCGCATCATTTTTGTCTTGGCATGGGCGTTGCAAAAGCTCGCGTATCGATATTTTTGCTAAGAGCTTGCGCATGACAAATCACACACTCAATTTTTTCGATTTCTCAAATAAGTCAGTAGCTACCCTACATTTAACCTGGTTTGCTTTTTTTCTCACTTTTGTAATGTGGTTTAGTCTTCCGCCCTTAAAGCCATTAATCACCGCATCTTTTCAATTGACACCTCAACAGTGGGCAGCGCTTTTAACTCTAAATATTGCGCTGACCATACCGGCGCGTATTGTTGTCGGTAGCCTCGTCGATAAATTTGGTCCACGAGCTACTTACAGTGTTCTTTTACTGGTTTCTGGTGTCTTGTTGATTGCGTTTGCGTTTAGTCGATCCTTCGAGCAATTAGCGCTCTTTCGATTTTTACTTGGTTTTGCCGGCGCGGGTTTTGTGATTGGAATTCGATTAGTTAGCGAATGGTTTCCAGCACGTCAGGTAGGATTTGCCGAAGGCATCTATGGTGGATGGGGAAATTTCGGTGCAGCCGCTGCAGGTTTTACTTTGCCATTCCTCGCCATTCACATATTCGGTGGCGTTGATGGCTGGCGCTACGCCATGACAGTTGCAGGTATTATTGCCATCATTTACGCCGCCATTTTTTACGCTCGGGTTCGCAACACACCAAAAGGATCCACTTATTTTAAGCCAAAAAAATCAGGCGGACTTGAAGTCAGCAACAAGCGTGACTTTTGGTTTTATGTCATTCTAAATCTTCCCATGTATGTAATTCTTGCAGTCCTGGCTTGGAAAATGTCGCCTGCCAATTTGGGCTTGTTAAGTCAGGTTATGACTTATGTTTTATATGCAGTGTTGCTTGCATTATTTGCATTTCAATTTTCACAAATTTATCGCGTTAATAAAGACATGTTACAAAATGGTGTGGCCGAACACGATAAATATGAGTTCAAACAAGTTGCAATATTAAGCTGGGCATATCTCGCCACATTCGGCTCCGAAATCGCTGTTGTTTCTGTATTACCCGCATTTTTTATGGATACATTTGTCGGGCTCAGTATTTCTCAAGCAGCAATGCTTGGCGGCTCATTTGCATTTATGAATTTAGTTGCCCGCCCCGGTGGGGGCTGGTTTAGTGACAAATTTGGGCGTCGATTTAGTATGAGTCTTATACTTGGCGGAGTGACTCTTGGTTATATTTTACTTTCGCAAATCAATGCATCTTGGCCGTTAATATTTGCCTTTCTGGCAGTATTTACTTGCTCGCTATTTGTTCAGGCTGGATGCGGGGCAGTATTCGCTATGGTTCCATTAATCAAACGCCGCATGACAGGACAAATAGCTGGCTTGGCAGGTGCCTATGGAAATACTGGAGCACTTTTCTTTTTAACCATGAATACCTTTATTGGCATACACTATTTTTTCTATATGCTAGCCACTGCTGCGATCATAGGCTTGGTTTTCGTTCAATTTTTACGTGAACCAAAAGGCCATGTAGTGGAAGTAAATGATGACGGAAGCTTGCATAAAATTGAAGTGTCCTGATAGCCTACCTATTTCAATTTTTAATGCCCGCCTTATGCGGGCATTTGTTTTTCTGTCGAGATAAATTTCATGGATCATTTGCAATCGCATCTTCAGATTTCATTTGCACAAAAGAGTGAAGGCGGAGTCAAACCTGAAAATCAGGATACAGTCGGTGCACGTATTCCTGATGGCAATTTGCTTACAACCAAGGGCATTGCAATTGCGATTGCAGATGGTGTCAGTAGTAGCACCGCCGCACGCGAAGCCAGTCAAACAGCCATTACAGGATTTCTGACAGATTATTATGCGACACCTGATACGTGGCGGACTCAACAATCAGCAAGTCGTGTTATTCAAGCCTTGAATTCCAGCTTGTGGGGGCGCAGCCAAAACTCTATTTATGGGGAAGGTTATCTCACAACATTTTCTGCGCTGATTTTAAAGGGTGATACCGGATTTATTTTTCATATTGGCGACACACGAGTTTATCGCTTACGTGATCAACAACTTGAACAATTAACACGTGATCACACACAACGAATAGATAAACATACTACTCATCTCAGTCGTGCCTTGGGCGCCGACCCCTATCTTGAAATCGACATGCACAGTTTTGAATTATCCGTAGGCGATATTTTTGTTCTCTCCAGTGATGGCATACACGAATTTATTTCCAACCAGGATTTGAAATCGCTCATTCATGAAAATCAACATGACTTGGATTTATTTACAGAAAATGCGTTAAAACTCGCACTCGAATGTAAGAGCCAGGACAATCTAAGCGTACAAATTTTGCGTGTGGATAATGTTGGCAATGCAACTCAAGCCGACGCCGTACAAGTACTTTCCCAATTACCATTTCCACCTGCATTAATTCCTGGCCAATCAATTGATGGCTTTCTGATTAAAAAAATATTGCATGAATCCACACGCAGTCAGGTCTATTTGGTCGAAGACGCAAAACAAAATTTATGTGTAATGAAAACTCCTTCAATTTTATTTCTAGATGACAAGGCTTATATTGAGCGCTTTGTTATGGAGTCATGGATTGGTGCACGCATTCAAAATAGCGGCGTGGTGCGAGTTATTCCCGCAAACGAAGCTCGCTCTTTTTTATATTATCTGACCGAGTATATTTCAGGTCCAACGCTTACCGCACTTATGAAGGAAAGAGGTATTCTATCAATTGTTGATGCAGTTGAAATCATAGAAAATTTAATTCGCGGTATTAGTGCATTTCATCGAAAGGATACCCTTCATCAAGATCTAAAACCGGACAATATTGTGATTGGTAAAAGAGGACCGATGATTATTGATTTTGGTTCTTGTTGGATTGCAGGTATAGCTGAAATAGGTGCTCCGATAGAAAGAGACAAAATTTTGGGGACTGCTGATTATGCAGCACCTGAATATCGCTACGGAGGAAAGACCGGCCCGGCATCTGATCAATTTTCGTTGGCGGTTTTACTTTATGAAATGTTGACTGGGAATCTTCCCTATGGAGTAGCCTACGCCAATGCGTTCAACCTCAAAAGCTTTCAACGACTAGATTACATTTCTGCGATGAAACATAATCCTTTGGTACCCTTATGGTTAGACAAAGCCATAGAAAAAGCTTTAGCTATTAATCCAGACGGACGCTATGAAGTTTTGTCGGAATGGCTACAAGATTTAAAACGTCCCAATCCAAATTGGTTAAACTCCCGTTCACAACCATTGATCGAGAAGGATCCGCTTTTATTCTGGAAAGTATTTTCAATATTAGGATGGGTAACTGTTATATTTTTAAGTTATTTTCTTACCAAAAAATAAAAAAGCCCCTAAGGGCTTTTTTATTAATCGTACTTAACTATTTTTTTACGGCTTCTGCAAGCGCCGCTTTTTTCTTTTCTCTTTCGGCGGCAGCTATCCATTGATTAGCGTATTTTTTGGACCGATCATCTTTTGCAGCTTTTGCAAAGTAGCTAATTGCTGTATCAAAGTGCTTCAATTCATATTCTGCTTGACCAACTGTCATGTTGGCACGATCAGCGCGCTTAACATTTTTAGCTAAAGCTTCTTTCGCCCATTTGGATGCTTCGCTAAATCTGTCATTCAGCATATACATTTCAGCCAAACCTTGAATCAAATCACCGTCTGTCGACTTTTGAGCTGCTTTTTCATACTCAACCAAAGATTTTTTGTCTTCTCTGGCTGCACGAAGAACGTCTGCCAGAAATTTTAAGTTCTTGGCTGTGGGCTCAATGAGTTTGTCAGTATAAATACCTTTCTGCATTACTTTCGCTGCTTTATATGGTGCTTCCGCTTCCCAAAAAAGAGCAGCAAGAGTAGTAAGATCTCTCTCGCCAGTTAACCCATCCATTAAGTAACAAGCTTCAAGCGCAGCAAGCCGCTCTTTTGGTTTTTCTAAAATTCCATAAAGTTGACTTAATGTTTTCCAATATGAAGCTTTGGAGTAATTGGTAATTAGTTTATCAACCACAACCAATGCACCCTTATAGTCTTCCTTATCGAGTAACAGTCCACGCTGCATGTTATACCAACTTTCGCTTGGCACTTTACCTGCCGCTTCTTGTAGCTTTACGGCTTCATTAATATTTAAAAGCGCATTTTTCTTGTCGTCTAATTGATAGTACAAAGCTGCAAAAGTATTGTACTGCTCAGGTTTAATTTCCGAAACGTAGTCAGTCCACTTAAGCATAGAATCCAATGCTTTTTTTGGATTATTTTCAGCTCCATATAATTGACTTAAAATTAATAGAGTTTGCTGTTCATCAGACACCGCAATATTGGGGCTTAATGCCATCAATTTATTAAATTGCTCAATAGCCTTTGAATATTTCTCTTGTTGTGCATAGGCATAAGCGGAAATTTGATAAATTTTGGCTTTCTCAGTTGCATTCAGCTTATCTGTGGGTATTGAAGTTAAAATTTCAATTACTTTTTGCGGCTGTGGTTTCGGTGGTGGTTTATCACCATCAGCGGGAGGCTGAAGGAAATCGTAAGCTTGTTGTAGTTTTTTGCCCACACTTTCGCCAACCGTCGGCGGAGTACGTTTTTCAAATTGCTTATTTTTAGCTTTTACTTGAGCCTGTGCTAAACCAGCCGTAAATACAGATTGCTCAGGGTTAATTGTGTTAGCTGTAAAACTCACCAAAACTGGAGAAGCCACTAGCAAAGTCGCTAAAAGAGTTTTATTAACCACAACAGAAACGTTATCTAATACGCGTTTCACTGTAAGACTCCTTTATTTAGCCATTTCATAGGTGAATTTATATCTTACGCCAGGCACTTCAACTGCCTTGCCATCTTCAACTTTTGGCTTAAATTTAAATTTAGAAGCCGCCTTAACAGATGAGCGGTTCCAAACACTTGTTGGTTTGCCATCTTTCTTATTAATACACAACTCTGGAACAGGCACAGCATCTTTAACTCCGCCCGTCTCTGTTACAGTAAATACCACCGTACAACTACCCTCCATTCCCCGAGATAAGGCACTACTTGGGTATTCATTGGCAACCGTCACAATTGGCATATAACTACCTTCGAGATTAAGCCCGCTTGGCCCACCCATCTCCAATGCAGTTTGAGACAATTGAAAGTTCATATTAAGACCGCCTACACCCGCATCTGGAGCGGCAAAATCTGGCTCAGGAAGATCCGGTGGAGGAGCATCAGGTTGCTCTGGCTTTTCAGGCTTGGCTTCTTCAAAACGGTTTTTAATTTTGGTATCGGGCATTCTCATGTCCGGTATTTTTACAGATTCTTTTTTCTCCGGCTCTTTCATCTGATTGTTTACGAGACTATTCATAATCATAAACAAGCCGAGGGTGGTAAGAGAACCCAGAACAACAGCCATTAATATTTTTGGAGATTTCATACAGTCTAATTCTTGGTTGTTGACACAGAAACTTCTGCAACACCTGCTTCTTGAGCAGCCCTGGCAACATCAATCACAAATTTGATATCAGCTTGCTTGTCAGCCTGAATAGAAACAGTACCTTTGGGGTTATCAAGACGCATACGGTCAATAACCAATCGGATTCCACGAGGATCAATTTTCTTTTTATCAATCCAAATTTCATTATCTTTTCCAACTGCAATCAAAATAGTTGCGCCAGGTTTGGGGTCAGACATTATCGCTGGTGGGCGATCAACCTCTTTACCAGTTTCTTTAATGAAAGTTGCTGTGACAATAAAGAAAATCAGCATAATAAAGACCACGTCCAACATGGGCGTTAAGTCGATTGCTTGAGCTTCTTCTTGAGGTTTTGCACTTTTCCTGCTCATGAGGTATCTCTTTTGTACAGGTTAATCTTTGTTTCAAACAATGGATCACTAGTGATCCATTGTCAGATGGTCAGCAAACAACGATTTTTCATCGCCGGCTATTCGCTGAAGATAAGTATTGGCAAACACGCCAGAAATTGCAGCCACCATACCTGACATAGTTGGAATGGTAGCTTTAGATACACCACCCGCCATTGATTTAGCGTCACCACCACCAGTCAGAGATAGAACACTAAATACTTCAATCATTCCTGTCACGGTTCCCAATAATCCCATTAAAGGACACATAGCAACCAAGGCAGTAATCATGTCCATGTTGGCATCAATTTTTTCATTCATGCGTGAAATCATTGCATTACGAATCTGCTGCGCATTCCATGACTTTCGCTCAGTTCTCGCTTCCCAAACAGAAAGCGATTGTTGAACTCCAGCCTTCAGAGCTCCCTTAAAAAAAAGAACTCTTTCGAATACGAGAACCCACATACACAAGGTCAAAGCGGCGATGAAATACATCAAAAAGCCGCCTTGACTCATGAAGGCGTTCAGGGAGTCGAGTATATTCGACATATATTACCCCCTTATTTACGCGAAGCGCGTTCAGCGTTTTCCGCAACAATACCAGTCGCCTGTTCTTCCAATATATGAGTTACAGCTTTAGCGCGACCATTAACCAAGGTATGCATCAGTACAACCGGTATTGCAACGAGCAGACCTTGTACTGTTGTAACCAGCGCCGCAGAAATACCTCCAGCCATATTTTTTGGATCGCCCGCACCAAAAATAGTGATCGCCTGGAAAGTTGTTATCATACCGGTGACCGTTCCCAAGAGACCCAACAATGGCGCTACAGCGGCAATAATTTTCAGTATCGCCAATCCTGACTCAATGGATGGGCGCTCTTTAAGAATTGCCTCTTCCATCTTCAGTTCAAGAGTTTCTGTATCAACTTTTGAGTTTTCTTGAGCAACTTTAAGCACGCGACCCAAAGGATTGTTTGAGTTAGGTGTAGAAGACTTCAACTGCGCGTTTACTTTGGCACTCACACCAAACAATACCAGAATGCGATAAAGTCCTAGCAATAAGCCGAAAGCACCGACGCCCATAATCACGTACCCAACCTTACCACCCTGATCAGCCTGCTCTTTTAGATTTGGCTTATCAATCAATGCTGTCAGCAATGGACCGCCCGCTGGACCAGTTGGATCAATACCAAAATCAGCCGCACCCGAAGCATTTTCCAATTCTGCAGCAGCGCTTGTGTATTTAGATTCTGGTTGACGTTGTAGCTCGACGATTTTTCCGGTTTCGGCGTTATACGATAGATAATTACCACCAGAAACCAAGTTATAAGTACCAACTCGGACTACTGTCTCATTTACAGTTTCGCCGTTAGGCTTCACCACGTCAGCCTGGAAAGAAACAACTTTTCCACCCTCAACTAATTCTTTCAGAGTTTCAGCCCACAAACGTTCGATTTCTTCAATGTCCGGCAAGGTGGTACCGCCATTCATTTTCTCAATCAATGAGTCAAGGAATTCTCCACGATTAGGGTATTGAGCACTGACAATAGAGTTGGTCAAATTAACTCTGAGATCGCCTGCTGTTGAAGTCAAATGACCAAACAATTCGCGCATTGAACCCAGACGGTCTTGTAACTGCGCCCTCTTTTGAGTGACAAGCAATTGCTGTTCAGCATACTTTTTATCTAAAACAGCCGAGCGATTTTCTTCGGCTTGGCGAGTTGCTTTAGCTTGAGCCAACAAACTAGCCTGATTATTTTTGTTGCGAGTGAATTCTTGCTCACGCTGTTTGTGTTCTGCCGATTCATTAATCTGAGATCTCTTTACCATCTCAACTAACTGATCAACACTGGTAGCTTTATCTTGCGCAAGCGCAAAACCGGAGACCAAGCCGGCAACTGCAAACAACACGCAGCCCTTAACAAAATTCATTTTCATTGTGCGGCCTCCGGAGCTTGAACTTTAACTAACATAATATCTTTAGAAGCCTGATCGCGCGCGATACGCAAGCCTTTCAACACGCCAGCATTATAAGAACTATCGAGAGCCACCCATGACTTGGAAGCCACGTCCCAATAGCCGCTTTGCTCGCCGTCAGTTGTTTGATACATAAGAGAAATACGCCCAACGCGCAAAACCTTAACGTCACGTTTGCTGCCGTTATTATCTATGTCTTCACTGGAATCATAAGATTCAATAGTACCTGCATAAGCAGATTCAATTTTGTAAGCCTCAAGAACTTGTCGAAACTTTTCGGATACAGAAATATCTGCTCGCTCTTGATTCATTCTCACAGATTCAATTCGATTTTTTCGCTCTTCCAAAGCGAATGGCTTGTCAAAGCCAACAAATTGATCCAGAGCCTCAAGCATTTTAAAAATTAATGGCTGAATTTGACGCTCTATTACAGTCACTTTCTCAATTGACTTCTCAAGCTCAGAAACAAGACCAAGCTGCGCATCAACTTGCTTTTGCATTTGAGCATTATAAACACGCAGATCGTCGATCAGCTTGTTTTGTGCCTTAAAATCTTGAGTCAGGTCGTCAGTTTCCTGCGCAAGTCTATCAATGCGCTTTTGTGAATCTGCTGCCATGGTAGTTTTAGCTTGACCTACTTGGAGCACTGTATTCAGTTTTTGGTCCGCCATAGCCACGCTACCGAAGAGCGCGCTGACAGAAAGCGCCGTGGTCATCACCACCGCGTTGAATCGCTGCTTTTTCATAATCCCCCCAACTCGGGCGTTCAATCAATTGAGTTTGTGACAGTTAATCCGCCACACACGCGTTTCCACGTAGCCTGTATAAAACTTACGCAAATCTTATATAGACAGCCTAAGAACCGCAGCATTGTAATAAGCGAAATTCGCCACATCCAATCATTTGTCCAAAAGCTTTGTTACGTGAGTACTTTAGTATCAACCGGGTAACAACTTTACTTAAAAGTGCGAACTCGGTAACACTTTACTCCTAAAAATTTTGCAGAAAACACAAAATCCCCAGGACTTAAAGAACTTTTCGCTATTAGCGATTATTTTTCGATCAGGACACCAGTCGATCATAAATTCGAAACTCATGAACTTCCGGAGCCCCCGACTCGCCAGCCTTAACCGACGTCAATACCCATGCCGCCTGATCCAATTCAGGGAAATAAGCATCCCCATCAACATCACGATCTATTAGCGTTAAATAAATTCTATCAACATAGGCAATTGCAGATCGATAAATTTCTGCACCGCCGATAATCATAGACTCCATCTCAGGATTGTCCTTCTCATTTAACACTTTTTTAGCCTTGGCTACAGCATCGATTAAATCCTGAGCAACAATTACCTGCTCATGCATCCAATGCTGATTGCGCGTGATTACTATATTGGTTCGATTCGGCAAAGGTTTGCCAATCGACTCAAAAGTTTTTCTACCCATGATGACAGGCTTACCCATTGTCACCGAGCGGAAATATTTCAAATCTTGTGGCAAATGCCAAGGCAACTGATTATTTTTTCCAATGACCCGATTGCGCGCAGTCGCCACTATAATCGACAATTTCATAACTAAACTGCGATCGGCGCAACAATTCGCGCATGTGGTTCATAGCCTTCAAACTCAAAATCAGCGAGCTCGTAATCAAAAATACTTTCAGGGCGGCGGCGAATTCGCAGTCTAGGGAGATTTCTGGGTTCGCGTGTTAATTGTTCATAAACAATTTCAGATGTAATGTGATTATTGTACAAATGACAATCGCCAAATGTGTGCACAAAGTCACCCACATCCAAATCACATTGTTGCGCGATCATATGAGTAAGCAATGCGTAACTCGCAATATTAAAAGGCACACCTAAAAATAAATCGGCGCTGCGCTGATAGAGCTGACAAGATAATTTTCCGTCCGCAACATAAAATTGAAACAGCGTATGGCAAGCCGCCAAAGCCATGCGGCCATTTTGTACATTTTCTTGCGGGCTTACGGATTCGTCGGGCAAATCAGCGGGATTCCAGGCACTCACAATCAATCGACGCGAATAGGGTTTTGTTTTTATTTGCTCTATGACTTGTGAGATTTGATCGATTGTCGATCCATCCGGACACGCCCAACTACGCCATTGTTTTCCGTACACAGGACCCAAATCACCGGACTCTGTAGCCCATTCATTCCAAATATTACAGCCTCGTTCTTGCAACCAGGTCACATCGGTTCTGCCCTGCAAAAACCACAACAATTCTACAATAATACTTTTTAGATGAACTGTTTTAGTGGTAACTAAAGGAAAACCTTTGCTCAAATCAAAACGTAATTGACGACCGAATACCGAACGCGTTCCGGTTCCGGTTCGATCACCGCGCGTGATGCCATTATCGACAACATCGCGCATTAATTCCAAATATTGCTGCATGACGACCTCAAAAAAATTATTTATTTTTTTGTTTTTTTCGTTTCAGTGACCAGATAACGTCGACCAAAAGTGTAAGCATAAACAAGTACACATACACCGAATGAAAACATAAAAATACTCAGATCTTGCCCTCGCGATTCGCCGATAAAGCCGCTAATACCCACGTCAGGCTCACGAAAATACTCAACAATAAAACGAAACATGGCGTAGAGAACCAAAAATAAACCACTCACTGCTCCACGTGGTCGAGGCTTACGTGAAAACCAAAAAATAATGGCAAATAAGATTACCCCTTCCAAACAGGCTTCGTAGAGCTGTGAAGGATGCCTGCCCACACCTTCCGGATCACCCGCCCGGGGAAATATAATTGCCCAAGGTACATCCGTTACCCGCCCCCACAATTCTTGCCCAATAAAATTTCCAAGTCGCCCAAAACCTAACCCCAAGGGAACAAGGGGTGCAACAAAATCCATCAAGGCTACATAATTTTTTTTCAATTTTACAGAGTAAAGATACATTGCCAGCATCACGCCCAACAAACCGCCGTGAAATGACATACCACCTTCCCAAATGCGCAGCGCCCATAACGGATCTTGTAAAAAAGTATCCAAATTATAAAAAAATACCGAACCTAACCTCCCACCAATGACTACGCCAAAAGCTCCCCAAGTGATTAAATCTTCGACTTGTTGACCATTAATAATAGCGTGAGGCTGCTTGGCTCTTTGTTTTCCTATATACCACGCAGAAACAAAAGCACAGAGATACATTATGCCGTACCAATGAACTTTTAACGGACCAAGCTTGAATGCGATGGGATTAATTGCGGGGTATTGAATCATGCTAAAACCTAAATTTAACCACAAAAACTACGAACCGGTGATTGTAACAGATGGAATTTTTATGCAGGTGAATAAAAATAAAATCCCCTAGTTTGGATCTTCAGAACCTGAAGGGATCAATAGTCGCATCACCCCGGCCTCCCGCAAATATTGATTAACGTAACGGTGTATCGCGTCACCATTTGACATGCGCATGACTTCAGATAAAAGCATTTTGGCCTGAGTCATGGTAATTGCACGTATAACAGATTTCACTTTCGGCAAGTTGGTTGCACTCATTGATAAAATATCGAACCCCATTGCCAACAACAACACAGCTGCCGCCGGATCACCAGCCAACTCGCCACAAATACTCACACTAATTCCAGCATCATGCGCTGCAAATACAACTGATTGTAATGCTCGCAATACAGCGGGGTGGAAAGCTTGGTATAAATCAGCAACCTGTGCATTATTTCGATCTACCGCCAACAAATACTGCGTTAAATCATTACTGCCTACCGAAAGAAAGCTGACTTTGCGCGATAACTCTGACGCGAGATAAACCGCAGCAGGCACTTCAACCATCACACCAACTTGTGGCATACGAACTTTGTAACCTTCTTCTAACAATTCTTTATAGACACGATTAATCAATCCTTTCGATGCGTCAACTTCCTGAATGTTGGTAATCATCGGCAACAGAATTTTTAGATTATCCAAGCCCTCACTCGCTTTAATCATGGCACGGATTTGCGATAGAAATATTTCCGGATGATCCAATGTAACGCGAATCCCTCGCCAACCTAAAAACGGATTATCTTCCTCAATTGGAAAGTAGGGTAATGATTTATCGCCGCCAATATCCAATGTGCGCATAGTGACACTGTGCGGTGCAAATGCTTCCAATTGCTCGCGATAAATTGCACGCTGCTCTTCTTCACTGGGAAATCGTTCGCGCAATAAAAAAGGTACTTCGGTACGATAAAGTCCTACACCTTCTGCACCACGCTCTAAAGAACGTAACACATCTGCCATCAATCCTGTATTGACAAAAAGAGGCATGCGATAATTATCGAGAGTTATACAAGGTAAATTTCGTAGAGCTTCGAGCCCTTTAATTAATTCTCGCTCTTCAAGAAAAATTTTCTTGTAATGTTTACGTAATTGCTCACTGGGATCTGTAAACACAACACCGCGATAAGCATCAACTATGATCGAGCGCCCATCTAATTGGGTATAGGGCAAATCAACTGCACCCATGACTGCAGGAACATCCATGGCTCGGGCAAGAATGGCAACGTGCGAATTATTTGATCCCAAAACAGAAACCAAGCCCACTAATTTTTCTTTAGGAATTTCACCTAACATTGACGCGGTTAATTCCTCGCCTATCAACACAGTTTTATCGGGATAAACTCGCGCTTCCTGATTTGTGTTTTGAATATAGGCTAAAACGCGGCAACCCAAATCACGTAAATCTGCTGCACGTTCACGCAAATATGCATCAGGCATGGAATTAAAAATACGCTCATGAGCAAGTATCACTTGACTCCAGGCATAAGCCGCGGCAACACCGGAACGAATAGTTTCGACCACCTCCGAACCCAAAGTCGCATCGTCCAAGATAGCAATATAAGCATCAAATAAGGCCTGCTCTTGAACATTGATTCTGGATTTGAAATTAGCGCCCAGCATTTTCATATCCTGACGAACAGCAGCCAAGGCATCCTTAAACAAAACAATTTCTTTTTCTATATCTTTGCAGCGGCGATTAGGAACTGAACGTAAATCTGCTTTAGGTGCAATAACCACAATTTCACCGAGAGCAACGCCCGATGAACCTGACACACCTTTAAATTTGGCTTGAACTGCTTTTTCACCAAGAGGAACTACGACGCCTGTCGCCTCGGCATGCGCAATTAAACCAGCCAGCTGCGCTGACATAGTGACTAAAAAGGCTTCTTCACCCTCATCAAAACGTCGACGTTCTGCCTGTTGTACTACCAATACTCCCAGAACTTTTCGGTGATGGATAATCGGTACGCCCAAAAAAGAGCTGTATCGCTCTTCGCCGGTTTCCGGAAAATATTGATAACTAGGATGCGCCTCTGCCTGATCAAGGTTAATTGGCTCCTCTCTGACTACGACTCGACCGACCAATCCCTCTCCTGCCGCCAATCGTACGGATCCTACCGCACTGGCATTCAGACCATCCGTCGCCATTAATACATAGTCATTATTGATATCCCTTAAGTACACAGAACACACCTGTGTATGCATAGCCGCTTTTACTCGCTGGACAATAATCTCCAGCGCAGACTTCATGTCACGAGCAGAATTAACCTCCTGAACTATGGCCTTTAAGGAGTTGAGCATATTCACTCGTCCCCCAGAAGACTAAACTCAAGTGAAGCTATGTGTTGACTGTGCACCAAAGAAAGTTCTTTTAACGCGCGCCGATATACGTCTCGTTTAAAAGACACGACTTTTCCCAAAGGATACCAATAGCTGACCCATCGCCATTCATCAAACTCCGGTTTATCAATATTATTATTGAGCAGTACCTGGCTATCTTCTGACAAAAGTTGCAATAGGAACCAACGTTGTTTTTGACCTATGCATAATGGCTGCGAATTGTGCCTAACCAACCGTTCCGGCAATCGATATCGCAACCATCCTCGAGTGGCAGCTAACAAACGCACATCAGTCGGGTGCAATCCAACCTCTTCATGTAGCTCACGATAAAGCGCGTCTTCAGGGGATTCGTTCTCGTTAATCCCGCCTTGGGGAAATTGCCATGCATCTTGCCCACCAATACGCCGCGCCCAAAGCAACTGGCCATGACTGTTGGTCAAAATGATCCCCACATTAGGGCGAAACCCATCAGAATCTATCACGTTATTATGTCCAATCTTCAAGTTGACTTTATCAACTCACTCATAAGTTTTGGATTTCACTGACAATTTGCGGTTCAGGAAACCGATTTTTCAGCACTATATCAGGGTTGGAAAAGGTCGCAAGCTACAAGGCCATGCATTATTCGCCATATTTACATTGCGCAGCTCTTCTCCTGCAATTTAGCATTGTCGTGACCATGGTTTGGTATAAAGACAAACTCGGCATGTGATCAGTGCCCCAATAGATCCAACTTTTGCAGCAGTCCCGGCCACTCTTTATCCCAACAACAACTGTGATCGTATTCTTCGCGAATAATAATCTCAGCATTTATTTGGTTTAAAAAATGTTGATTCAATGCCAGTGGTACATTTACATCTTTTCCGCCAGCCAAATAAAAAATCTTTAAAGGTTTTGCCGGCTCAATGGCAGTTGGATCCAGTGATTGATCCAAGGGTGCATAGTGGTGATAAGCAACCCAGGCGTTAACATCAAGGTTACTGGATATAGCGACAACTTTTTTTACTTTAGGTAATTGCTGCGCCATAAGGTAAGCCAGTGTTCCACCACCACTATGTCCAACTAACACCCATTCATCATAGGCATTTAAATCTGATTGAGATAGCAAGGCTTTAACCAACACATTTACTACTTGGCGGGAATATCTGGCTCGTGTCCATAATGAGGGACCACAAGCTGGACCCGGCTTAATTTTTAATTGGAAATAACAGGGTCTTCCTAAGTAAAAGGATGCAGAAGAATCCTTTTTCATCAATGACAAAGCGACTAAATTTGCAGGCCCTGGATCAGCTGCAATTTGGTCGTTGATCCAAGGTTGACCGTCACCTTCTATATAGACATGTACTACTTGGGTTGGACGCAAGTGATGAAACGTAAGAAGAGAGAAGCCTTGAGATTGAATAATGCCTTCTTCCAAATCCACTGAATGATCGGTAGTCGATAAACATCCAGTAAGAAAGATCCATCCAATCAATACCCGGTTGTAACTCATATAACCAAATTCTCTCGGTTCGTAGTTAAAAAACAATCATTTAGAGTTAACTAATATTTAGTCTGTTAGCGCAATCATGTTAAAGTAAGGAACTATAAATTAACCAATAGAGACTCACACCCCATGAAGTCAAGGATTATTCATTTTCGTCTAGCTCCTATTTTGCTGGGACTATTAATTTTGTCCGCCTGCAGCAACACAACAACTCCCACTGCCAAAGCAACCACGGAATCTGTAACTGATGCTGCAAAAAGAACAGATGATTATCAAATTGTGGATTGCTTGCTACCCGGTCAAGTGCGCAGTTTGGGTAGCTCAACATATATAACACCTAGACGCCCTATTTTAACAACTGCTGCCGATTGCCGTATTCGAGGAGGAGAGTTTGTTGAATATGATAGAGCTGATTATAAAACTGCATTAAATGTCTGGATGCCGGCAGCTGAATCCGGTGATGCCGAAGCTCAAGCGAACGTGGGTGAAATTTTTGAGCGAGGTTTAGGCGGTAGTCCAAATTATAAAGCAGCCGCCATTTGGTATGGCAAAGCCGCCGCTCAAGGCAATTCACGCGCGGAGTTCAATCTCGGCACCCTATATGAACAAGGGCTAGGTGTACCTAAAGATAAATTAATTGCGCTCAACTGGTACCGTAAAGCTTGGGGTATGCCCGAAGATGCTTTGGTTTACCAATCCGCTGCTGCCGAAGCAGAAAATGAGTTGCGCTCACAATTGCAAAAAAATATCGATGAAAAAAACCAACAAATCGCCCTATTGCGAAATCAAGTAGTTAATTTGCAGGCAAATTTACAAAAAACGAACGATCTTAATGCGGAAAAAGAAATTGTTTCCTTACAGAAGTGGATAAAAAATATTGAAGCCGAGCAACTAGTCGTCAAAACCGATATAGACAAACTCCCGCAAATTCGCGAACCAAAGCTAGTGCAACCTGCAACAATACAATCAAACTCAACTGCACATAACGTTAATACCAAGGGCATGAATTTTGGTAAATATTATGCCCTTATTATTGCCAACCAACACTACGACAACATTGATGACTTAAGTACTCCACGTGCTGATGCTCAACGAGCACAAAAAATTCTTGAAGAACAATATGGCTTCAACGTCACAATGTTGTTGGATGCTGACAATGCGAGTGTAATGAAAGCAATTAATCAGCTCAACGAGACTATAGGCGACGAAGATAATTTATTAATTTTCTACGCGGGCCACGGCACTCGAATTTCTACAGGAGACTTTGAAGCTGGCTATTGGTTACCTCGCAATGCAAATACTCCTCCTGACGATACATTTTGGGTATCCAACGAATTTATTACACGACATTTGGCACGCTTAAAAGCCAAGCGTGTTATGGTCGTTGCTGACTCATGTTATGCAGGATTGCTCTCATCTTCACCAGGCTATTTATTTATGAGTGAAAAGGCCGATTACAGCGAGGAATACATTCGCTACAAATTGCCAAAACGCTCGCGATTATTGTTGTCCTCTGGCGGCGATCAGCCGGTTTTGGATAATCAAGGCCAAGGCCATTCGGTTTTCGCTCGCGCGTTCCTTGATGCACTGGAGCAAGGAACAGGCATCATCAGTGGCCCTCAACTATTTCTTCAAATTAAAAATCAAGTTTCAGCTAAGGCACAAACTGTTGGCTTCCAGCAAATTCCGGAATTCAAACCAATTAAGGGTGCAGGACACGAAGTTGGTGATTTCTTTTTTGTAAAAAAATCCTAAAAAAACCAAAACCAAATCATCCGAGGAATTTTCATGACATTCTCAGTGAAAACATTAACTCTTGGCAGCTTGATGTCAGTGTTATTTCTGTCCACTAATACGTCTGCAGGGATACTGGACTTAATTGATTCATTCTCAAGTGAATTGGAAAAAGATAGTGCTCAAGCAGTTTGGCAAACTTATAACGATTTAATTGATAATGCGGGATGTAGCGACAATATGCTTGTCGACCCGGGACTCAACGCTAGCAACGGCCAACCCGTCACTTGTACGGGAAAAACGTTTCAGTTATTCAACAATGTGCGTCACCTGATTCATACAGCCAACGAAATATCTAATGATTCGATTGGCGGAACTGCTTTTAGTTTAGGCTTGGACCAAAAAGGATTAGGACTGGCATTACGCTGGAATGCCGCTGAAGAATATAACGCTCAAGCGTCACTGAGCAGTGACTTTCTTCAAGGACAATTGTCAGGGTTATCCACTCGCGTAACTGCACTACGTTTAGGTGCGCGCGCAAATAGTTTGGGTGGTATTAACCCACTGGATGTCTATCAAGGTTATGCAAATAACAATTCACTCACAGGCGGTGCAGCCGGAGCGGATGACGATGCTTACAGTCGATGGGGCGGCTTTGTAAATTACACAGATGGTTCAGGGAAAAAAGGTGCCACACCCTTGGAGGATGCGTTTGATGTTGAGGGTAAAGATATTTCATTCGGTGGTGACTACAGATTTAATTCTGAATGGATTGCCGGAATCATAATAGGCGTGACCGATCAGGAAATCGATTTTGACAGTGCAAAAAGTACGGTAGAGGGAGGAGTTACTTCAGAGGGCATTAGCTATATGCCTTTTGTGCTGTATCAACATAAATCCTTTTTTGCCAGTGCGGCTTTTGCTTATCAAACTTTGTCATTTGATACACTGAGATCGATTCGCTATCCGTCACTCAATCCGGATGTTGCATCACCTCAGACGCAAACGAAGAGTAACACTGACGCAACGACGACAAGTTTTTCCAGTGAGTTGGGATACAACTTCGCAGCAAATGCATTTTCTCTGGAACCTTATTTAAAATTAAATTATGCAACCACAGACGTCGATGCTTTTGTCGAGCGCGACCTTAACGACAAAGCATTTGATCTTGCGGTAGCAAAACAATCTTTTGATTCACTGGAGTCCAGTATTGGTATACGTTTACGTTATACCTTTACTCCAAGTTTTGGTGTTATCACTCCTTTTGTCGGCATTCAATCTATCAACCAATCCAATACTGATGCAAGAACACTTTCCGCTCGATATGCAAACTCCGCAACAAACGCTGATGCATTTCAATTGTCATCCGATGTGATTGACGATCAGTACACCATCACTAGCTATGGCATCGCCAGTGTTGTTCGCGGTGGACGACAAACAAGCGGCGACGGCGCTATTAGCGGTGGAGTACAGATTTTTATTCAATATAAAGAAATCACCAGTCTGGATAACTACGAATACTCTGCAATTACTGCCGGTATGCGCTACGAATTTTAGGTAACACCATGAAAACAATAAAAACTCTGTTAACTTTTTTAGTCGCTCCATTATGTTGCGGTTTGCTTTTATCAAGTTGCGGCAGTGGAAGCGTTGGCAGCGGTGAAGTTGGCGATCAAAAAGATCAACCGCCAATTGCAAAAGCGGAAGTGATTGGAATATCCGACCAACTATCGCAAGCGACAACTCGTTCAGGCACTGACGTTATTTTGTCGGGACAAAATTCCACAGGTGTAGATGACCCCATTCTGTATTATCAATGGAAACAAATTGACAGCAGTGGTTACCCAATTAAGTTGCTTGAGCGCACCAATGTTGCCGTCGCTTTTAAAACACCTAAACTTCCCGCCGACAACACCACCGGCATTACACTGAAATTTGAATTAACAGTTATTGATGCCGACGGCGCTTCCGCAAAAAGCGAAGTCAGTGTAAAGGTCTTGCCTGTAGCTGACCCCAACCGGTATCTCGTAAATCCGTTAGTTAGCGAAGCAGTTAATATTTTTATCGCGTCCACTCCCGGAACTATACTCAACGCGAATACACCGGCGAGCATTCACCTCACACCGGTTTTCAGCTGGCAAGACAGACAGGGAAACATTAATCAGTGGGCTGATGATGAAATTGTGTATCAAACTCAATTAACCGCCGGAGAAGTTGATGAAGTGTTAAGTGAGTCTACGGCATTTGTCAGAATTCCTATGCCAAATCTGGATATGGATACTATCAATCAACATTTTCAGAATAGCGAACGAAAACATCGACTTGAAATTGAAAAACTGAACACCGCCAATATTCAATGGCAAGTGTCGTTAACCGCCAGTTCCGGACAACCAATTAATGCTTATTTAGTCGATCCTGCGACTAACAATTTGATCGCTCCACAAACTGTAATTACCGAAGGTGATATTTCAGGTAACATTTTATTAAGTAACACTAGCACCAATACCGCGATTATCGATATTGAAAAATTACGTCAGGCATTGGGGCTTGAGTCTCGACTCACTGCTGAAAATTACATTAAATGTATCGACCCGCTTAACACATCCAGTAATTTTAGCGATTGGCGTAATCAGGCCGGATTTAATAGTGCCAATGCAAATGATATACACACAAAATATATTAACAATTACGACCTTGGATTCGGCCGCGACATGCATATTCGTACTGACGAAAATGGCAATGTTTACTCATACGTGTCTAATTACAGTAATCTGGAAAACACCATCAGTAATCGCAATGCTTTCGCTATTGTAGCCATGGAATTTAGCCCTACACCAATCGGAAATTGTGGTGATGGAAATTTTTCTGATCTCAAGACAGGCAAAAAAATCGTTAAATTTTATACCTTTGTTCCAGATGAAGTTAATGGTGGGTTCATACGCACCACTTCTATGAATTTTGATGGACGTGGCGAAAAATATTTGCCGGGGTCCTGCACCGCATGTCACGGCGGTAAAACTAATGCCGAACTGTTCAACACTTCCGCAGCCATAAAAGCAGAAGCTACCGATCTCGACTCTGGGCTTATGCCGTGGGATTTGGATGCATTTCTTTATTCCCACGCCACCGACAATAAATTTACCGACCCGGTTTATAATTCATTTGCTATCAGTAATACATTAAGCAGTGATGTAATTGATTTATTCAGCCGCGAACATCAGGAAAGTTTATTTAAACAACAAAACCAGGCAACACTACATACGTTGACACATGACACCCAAAAACTAGAACGCTTTGAAACTGCCATCAAATTAATTCGAGGTTGGTATTCTGACCCCGGTGAGCTTGCGGAAATGGAAGCATTGGATTTTGGAACTGCTGAGTCACCGCTCGCGGAAATTGATCTCATTGCGTTACAAAATAAACTTAAAACTTTGCCTGCGGGTAATTACAACGGGAATTTCGTACTGAAAGGTTGGCAAGATTCTAGCGAAGTGCAAAACATTTACAATCAGGTTTTCGATCGACATTGTCGCCTTTGTCATGCTCAAATGAATAAACCTCAAATTGATTTTGATTCCTATCAAGAGTTTATTTCGAATCCTAATTTATCCGATTATGTTTATGCGCAAGGCGCAATGCCCATGTCACGATTAACTATGGACCGATTTTGGAATCATTTCCGAGGCGAAACCAGTGCAGCAGAAATACTAAGACAACATTTAAGCGATCTCGGAAAAAGCAATTTACCGTCAGGAATGTCACCTGGATATCCTCAAGCACGCATTAAACAAGAAATTAATGAGGCTGCAAGCGCTGATATAATTCTTGATTTTGATCAGCAATTAGTTCTGGATGCAAGTGGTAGTTTTTTCAGTGATACTTATCAATGGAGTATCAATTCCAGCATTGTTAGCCAAACGCCGATACTCTCAATGAATGCAGGCGCACCAGGCACTGATTATATTGTGAATCTGCAAACTCAAAGTCAGGGATTCACGTCGAGCACAACATCGCGTCGAGTTAAAGTCAATAATTACACACCGAATTTTTCCGGTTCTATTAATGCCAACGTCAGCGAAGGTGATTCTGTTCAAATCAATTTACTCAATGCGATATGTACTGATTTGCCTGACAGCAAAAATTGTCGCCAATATTTTGGGGATATTCGCAGTGGCGAAAAACCTTCTTTACAATTGGAACAAGAAATCACGAATGGACAATTAACTTGGGTTAACGAAGCTACCGGTTTGGTTTCGTTTCAATCAACCTCACCTGCAGCAAATGGCAGCGGTCAATTTGCTTTCCGATTGATTGACAGTTTTGATGAAACCTCTACTCCTATTCAAGTTAATATTAATGTTGCCGGTTTTGCCGCTCCGCAAATTGGTGACGACTTATGTCAAACTTCTGCAATCACTACAGCTAATGCTGTGAGTTTCCCGATTATGTTTGGCAGCAGCTCCTGTCCCGACCCCATACTTAACGATACAGCTGCACCAGGCCTTAGCTTGGCGATTAATAATGTCTCTGCAGTTTCCCAACAAGGTGGCGCGATAACATTGTCCAATGGCGTTATTCGTTATACACCTCCAAAATTTTTCCTCGGCACAGATAGTTTTAGTTATTCAGTAATTGACAACTCTTTGTCGCAACGAACTGCAACAGGAAATATCAGTGTCACGGTTTCCCCTTCGATAACTTATACGGATTTGAAAATACATTTTGCAACAAATTGCACTGTTCCTGGTTGCCATATTCCCGCGCAGTTTGGTGCCGGCCCGAATTGGTCAAATTTCGCTACATTGATACAACGACTGGACGATACATTAGGAGCAACAAGCGGCCAACTCAATTTACCAGCAAATACCACTACCGCAGACATCTTGAATACTCGGCTTTTCATCTATGCATGCAGTGCTGACAATCACCTTGGCGGCAATCAACTTTGCAATACCGACCAACATGAAGTCGCACCAACAAATATTTCGCAATTAAATCAGGTCGGCAAGGATATTTTTCAGTGGATTGAAGAGGGAGCAAAAAACAATTAGTGCTTAACAACACATTTATAGAAAAATGACAGGTTAGTGACATAACCCTGTCATTTTTTATTTAATGTCACTAAACGCAGGATATTCCTTTAATGCCTGCAACTGCTTTTCAAAAAATTCCTTTTCAGTTTCATTCTTGGCATGTTTAAAATTGTTCTCAACAACATCCCAAACACGATCCCTTAGGTTTTCAATATCGGGGTGAGTTTTGTGAATTGCAAAAGCTTGATCGGTGTTAAAGGCGGCACCTTCAAGATCCCCCAAAGAGAGCGCCAAATTCCCCTCTTTTATTAAATCGTGAAATTTTTTCTGATCTATTTCAGTCAATGAATCAAAGGGAACTTCGACATTGCGAATAGATTGAACGTATAAGTAATTTGCCACAAAAAGCGTGACCACCAGAAGCAATACTGAAACTATTCGTTTGGGTGCTTTTACTGCAGAATAAAATCCGCCAATAAACGCTTTGGCATCTGCAATTCTATTGCGGCGCTCCAAGGCAACAGATCGCAGTAATAATTTACGCAACAATATGTTATTTAAGGCGGGGATTGTAGCCTGTAATTTTTTTTCCCGCGCTATGTTGGCATCCTTGCCATCATAAGGGTGACAGCCACCAAAAATTTGGCACGCTATCAATCCAAGTGCATAAATGTCATCACTCGGGTGCGGCGCTTCATAATTGAGCATTTCAAGACTGGCGTAGTTAAACGTGATTGCACCCAGCTCACCCGCATCAAAATTATCTTGATAAGTTTCCTGATTAGCTGCACGAGCTATTCCGAAATCCAATACTTTAATCGTTCCATCTTCTGTCAAAAAAATATTCGCTGGTTTTAAATCAGAATGCACTAAACCTTTAGTGTGTGCATAAGAAAGTGCCTGAGCTATCTGCAATACCATTCGCATTCTTTCAGCAAATGTGAGAGCGTCAACCTTCTCTCGATTTTTTAAAAAATCATTGAGCGACTGCCCTTTTAACTCTTCCATAGTAAGATAAGTTAATTCATCATCACGATCAAAATCGTAGACAGTGACTATATTAGGATGCGCTAACTGCTGAGTTTTCTTAGCCTCACGCTGTAGCGTGATTAATGCACGTGGGTGTCGCTTAAACGACTCTCCCAAAATTTTGATAGCAACATAGGGTTGCGGATCGCCAGCTTCTTGTTTACGAAGATCCAAAGCACGATATACAGTGCCCATTCCACCCTCACCCAACAACTTATCCAAAATAAATCGTTGCTTGATTCTATCGCCAACTGTAAGCACTTTTTCAGTTAGGGCTGCAGCAGATTTTTCAGCCCTGTCCAAAAAAATTGATTTCGGATCTTTATGGAAGCCTTCAGGCAAAGTTCCTTTAATTTCAGTGGGTGCGTTCGCGGCAGAATCAAAATTCGGATTGTTTGATTCGCCAGTTATTTTTGTTTTTTCGTCCATAGCGCGACCTGTGAATTGACACTAATGATGGATACACTTTTTTTCATTTAGAAATGTCACTGCAACTGAGATAGAGTTTAGCAGACTTTTAACTATGGACTATAGGCTCGCATGGATTTACCATACCCAGCTAAATCCACTCTTTTCATTTGTATCTTTTTCTACAGGAATTTTATCTTGCGCCTTGCAATTTTTGACTTGGATAACACTCTCATCGCTGGCGACAGTGACCATGCCTGGGGGCAATTTTTAGTGAATCGAAAATTGGTCGATGGCGATCACTTTCGTATTGCCAATGACCGTTTCTATGAAGAATACAAAGCAGGCACACTTAATATTATTGAATATTTACAGTTTTCGCTCGCACCGCTGACTCACCACAACATGAATGAGCTGACAAAACTGCACAAAGAATTTATGCACGACTATATCGAGCCCATGATGTTGCCTAAAGCGAAACAACTCTTGGCTGATCATCGCGCGCAGGGTGACTATCTTCTAATTATCACTGCCACTAACGGTTTTGTGACTCGTCCTATTGCTACCGCATTAGGCGTAGATGACATACTCACCACCGACCCCGAAATTGTGGGCAATCGCTACACCGGAAAATTTGTCGGCACCCCCACCTTTCAAAAAGGCAAAGTCATTCGTCTGGAAGAATGGCTAAAAGAAAAGAATTTCTCTTTGGATGATGCTTATTTTTACAGTGATTCTATTAATGATTTGCCACTGTTGGAACAAGTACCCAATCCGATTGTGGTTGACCCTGATCCAAAATTAAATGCGGTGGCGGTTGAGAGGGGTTGGAAGGTGATGAGTTTGCGGTGATTAAGTTGATTGCATTTTTATTATCACTAGTTTGAGGGTGAAAACTTGGTTCTGAACGCTCTTAAGTTCCAAATTATAAAATGGAGATCTCAAAATGACCGAACAAGAAAATCTATTTGAAAATAAAATCTTATCATCTATTGCGAACGCAGAGTTTTTACAAAATGACCTAAAAAAACTAACTGGCTTTATGGCGCGAAAAGGCAACCTCTATAATAACGAACTAATGGTAATTGGTAGAGCTGTTAATGGCTGGATTTCTGAAGCTGATACACGATGTGCAAATGAATTTTTGGATGCAACAACAAGAATTCGATTTAGAATAGCCTCACAAAGTATTGATAATCCAAATAATTGCCCAATGAACTGGGTTGTCCGGGATTGGTTTAATGAAAACCGTAATGAGTACAGCACTAATAGATCAGCGTTCTGGCGAGTTATTAAATCTTTAGTATTCAAATTAAATTTTGATGGCATTTCAGACAATAATTGGTCATCACATTTAGTTTGGTCAAATCTCTACAAAGTTTCGCCAGGCGATGAAGGAAACCCCAGCGAAAAATTATGCGCTGTTCAATTGGATGGCTGCAAGAATTTACTTGCTTGCGAACTCGATGAGTACCGACCCAAACGAATTGTTTTTTTGACCGGCATGAATTGGGCAGACGTTTTTCTAAGTAATTTCAACATGCAAACCGCACAAAATAATTATAAATATGTGTCTGATGTTGGCGTAAATAAAAATTACAAAAATATGAAAGCAGTGATTGCATCTCATCCTCAGGGTAAGAATGAGACGCAATGGGTTTCTGAGGTGCTTCAAGCTTTTAATCAACTAGAAAAGGGTAATTTATGACTAATAAATTAGTTATTGGAATAGGCGGCGCAGGTTGTTACTTGGCCAGTCAGATTCAATCCAAAATTTCATGTCACTCTTTAGCAATAGATAAAACAGGAAATTTTGTTGGCAATCACGTCTTTGATAAAAAGATGGAAATTGCAGAACAAGATTATAATTACTCTTTTTTAAATGAGTCATTTAAAACTACTCTTGTGCACGATGTTCAGCAGCACATAAAAAACTATTCTACGCTGGTATTACCAATTGGACTTGGAGGTTACTTAGGTACAACGCTGGGCGTTGAATTTGCCAGATTCGTCAAAAGCATGGGAATAAAAACCATTGCGGTTGTTTATCTGCCATTTGCATTTGAAAAACCTCGACACAAGATCTCACTCCAAGCACTCGCAGACTTACGTGCTTGTGTCGATGATCTTATTATTCATGATCATGCAACGCAATTAGTCCTAAACGAATCACAATCTATGCTGGATTATTTTATTGCAGCAGGTCAATCCATGGTAAATCAGCTCAACAACATATTATCCAAACCTAACGCATAATAATTTTAATTTTTCAATGTATAAAGAATTGAGCATTAACCACTAAAATATCGATTAATGATCAAAAAATTAGTCATTAATCGGATCTCAAATCACGCCAAATAAACCCGAGCAAATACCGCTTTTAAATAATCTGTTTCCGGAATCGCAGGGTGCACAGGATGATCTGGACCTTGTCCACCTTGACCTAGAATTTGCACATGTCGATCAAGATGTCGGCCTGATGCGCGGACGATTTCCAGAAGAGTATCTTTTGCTAAATGCATTGAGCAGGAAGCGGAAACTAAAATCCCGTCGCGACCTAATAATCGCATCGCCAATTCGTTGATATGACGATAGGCAGCTTCACCGGCTTTTTGATCTTTGCGGCGCTTAATAAATGCGGGGGGATCTAACACAATCACATCGAATCTTTCATCTTCTGCGATTAAATGTTTGAGGACGTCAATTGCTTTTCCGTGAATACCGCTGACGTTTTCCAGATTATTTAATTCCGCATTGCGAGCAACACCTTCGAGTGCAGATTCAGAAGCGTCTACGCAGATCACTTCTGCTGCGCCAGCCATAGCCGCTTGAATTCCCCAGCCGCCAATATACGAAAAAACATCCAGTACACGTTTGCCTTTTACGTAGTGCTGCAATTGTGCGCGATTAATGCGGTGATCATAAAACCAACCGGTTTTTTGTCCGCCATGAATGGGGGCGAGGAAACGCGTGTTATTTTCAATTAACTCTACCCATTCGGGTACTTCGCCGTAAGCAACTTCTGTGTACTCGGGTAAATTTTCCAATACGCGTGCGCTGTGATCATTGTTCAATAAAATTCCTTTTGGTTTAATTACTTGTACCAAAGCTTCAATAATTTCACCCTTCACCAATTCCATTCCGGCACTGGCAATTTGCACCACTAAATAATCACCAAAACGATCCACAACTAAACCCGGTAATAAATCAGAGTCACCATAAATTAATCGATAACAAGGATGTTCAAATACCATTTCACGCAGAGACAAGGCTTGTTTAATACGATGTACCAATAACGATTTATTTAGAGGATGCTCAACATCGCGATTAATAACCCGCGCACAAATCAATCCATTTGGATTCACCAAAGCAATAGCCAAAGGTTTACCGCTGTGACTGGTTACCAACGCCTGTTGACCCATAGTAAAATTTTTTAATGGAGATTGATCAGTATCGACTTCATTACTATAAACCCACAAATGCCCCATTTTTAAACGGCGATCGGATTGTGATTTTAAAATCAGGCTTGGTAGATTCATGTTGATTACTCAAAAAAATGTGTCGCGATTATAGTGGATATCATCCAATAAAGCGCCATAACCTTCTTTATAAGATGCATACAAAAACGAAAACCCTGTCTCGATTAATCTCTTATTACTTACTCGCTTATTACCACGCTCATTGATGACGTCAGCCACAGTATAATTTTTTATTGCCATTTTTTCGGCGAGCCATAAATGCACTTCACTTAATATTGCGGGGCAATTGTCGCTGGCAAGATAAAGATCCTCTATCCCAGAGGTTCTTTGCTTATTGATGAGATGAGCTAAAACCCGCGCGCAGTCGTCGGCATGAATGCGATTGGTCCAGGACTTTGATGCGGACAGCTGTCCTGATTTCACTTGTTGAATTAAACGTTCTCTTCCCGGGCCATAAATACCGCTAAATCTGACGATACAAATCGGTAAATTGGCATCACGCAGAATATTTTCTGCTTCTCTTAATCGTTGACCTGAAAAATGTTGAGGATCTGTGAGTGATGACTCATCAACCCAATTTCCATTGTCCTGCGCATAAATACTGGTACTGGACACAAATAAAATCAGACGTGGCTTTTTATTTATTTTCGATATTCGCTCAATCAGTCGCTTACAGGTTTGCACATAGGCCTTTTTATATCCCTGATCACTGCGCTCATTGGGCGTCATAGTGACAAGAATTAAATCAGGCTGTGTTTGTTGCAGAATCAAGTCCATTGATTCTTCTTGAGCAAGATCAGCCTGAATCATTCTAAGATTTGCCGCTGAGTGCTCAATCAATTGTCGACGCACTCCCACAACAGAGATACCCGACATGACCTTGGCCAGCCTCAGCCCTATATCACCACAGCCAAGAATCAGCAGAGTTTCTTGATCCAATTCAACATGAGACGTTTGCATATTGCTCCCAATCTGATAGCGTTAGACTATTCGTGATCATCACATCATAGGTATTGCATTATGACCTTAACCGAGCTGCGCTACATAGTCACCCTTGCACAAGAACAGCATTTTGGGCGAGCCGCCGAACGTTGCTATGTTAGCCAACCGACCTTGAGCATTGCCGTTAAAAAACTGGAAGATGAACTGGGTGTGGCCTTATTCGAACGCACAAAGTCACGTGTTCAACCGACACCACTTGGCGAGCAAATTATTGCGCAAGCCAATTTGGTTTTGGAACAAACTGCAGCCATTAAAGATTTGGCTGAAGCCGGTAAAGATCAACTTAGCAGCCCGCTTTCTGTGGGCGCTATTTTTACCATTGGCCCTTATTTGTTGCCTAAATTTATCCCGCATCTTCAACAAATCGCACAGCGTATGCCGCTTTATGTTGAAGAAGGATACACCCACAATTTACGTAAGAAATTACGCAACGGCGAATTGGACGTAATTATTATCGCGTTACCTTTTTCAGAACCAGACGTAGTCACACAAACTTTATTTGAAGAACCCTTTGTAGTGTTAATGCCAAAGAATCATCCACTCGCCATGCAGAAAAAAGTACAGGCATCAGAATTGAGTGATCAAAAAATGCTGTTGTTGGGCGAAGGGCATTGCTTTCGCGATCAAGTGCTTACTACCTGCCCCAATTTACAACCGCATAACGATGAATCCAGCAAAATTAAAACTGTAGCTGAAGGTAGCTCTCTGGAAACTCTGCGCCACATGGTAGCATCCGGTCTCGGCATTACCATATTGCCCTTGTCTGCCGCAGAAAGTGCGCTTTATTCACACGATATTTTAGTCACCCGACCTTTTGCTGATCCTGCACCATCACGGACTATTGCCTTAGCCTGGCGCGCCAGTTTTCCGCGACATAAAGCAATTGATGCTTTGCGCAAAGCGATTCAGCAATCGCGATAACTCTCAAAAATGGTTTAGGCCGTAGGTTGGAAGAGCGCAGCGACTTCCGACTTTTTCTTTGCAAATATCAAAATAAATTTGTCGGAAGTCGCTGCGCTCTTCCAACCTACTTTTGACAACTCACACAATACACACTACTGCGTCCGCCCAAACGGATTTCTTTCAAGGGTTTGGCGCAATTCACACAGGGTTCTTCGCCGCGACCATAGACTAATAGTTGTTGCTGAAAATATCCTGGCTTGCCATCTCCGCCAACAAAATCTCGCAAAGTAGTGCCGCCTTGATCTATGGATCGATTCAATACAAATCGAATTTTTTCAACCCACAACACAGCTTCTTTTTTGGTGAGTGATGACGCTTTACGAATAGGCTTGATACCGGACATAAATAAACTTTCATTGGCATAAATATTCCCTACGCCAACGACTATATGATTATCCATAATAAATTCTTTTAAAGTTTTACTTCGGCCTCGACTTTTTTGCCAAAGATAATCCGCATCAAAGTTTTCGGTTAAAGGTTCAGGCCCCAAATCTTTTAATAATTTGTGTTCGTCTGGATCACCCTCAATCCATAACCAACAACCAAATCGGCGAGGATCGGTATAACGCAAAGAAATTTTTCCCAATCGCAAATCAATATGATCATGAAACAAAGGCGGCTCATCGCTGGATATTATGCGTAAACTGCCGGACATTCCCAGATGAATAAGAATGTGGCCATTGGCAACTTCCAACAATAAATACTTACCGCGACGAATACCGCTGCGAATGGTTTTGCCGATTGCATGTATAGACATTTCCGGGGAGACAGGCCAACGCAATTGTGATTGACGAATCACAATATCTGTAATTTTTTTCTTATGAATATGCGGCAAAATACCGCGCAGGGTTGTTTCGACTTCGGGCAATTCTGGCATGGCTAACTCCAAACTGAAGTTTGTAGCTTATACCAATCCCGCATTGATCCGCATCATTAAATTAAGTTGGTTCGCTACTAACTGAAACTCTTCATATTGGCGAGAAGAAAGTGTGCCATCTAAACCGTCCGCATAAATAACGGCCATCAATCGCTTATTATGAAAAAGTGGAGCCAAAAAAATATCACCTTCAGCTTGAAATGCTTCCAGCTTACCCAAATCTTTTTTTCCAAACTCAGGTTGATAACGAAGAGGTTTTTGCAGTCTTAGAAAATCATAAAGTAACTCATCTTTACGCAACTGATCCAAGGGTATACGAACATTTTTGCGCCAATCATGTGTTCCTTCCCCGGCAACATAACGCACATCCAATATTTTGGTTTTAAAATTAATGACAGCTATGGCGGTTCGCGCAATGCCTGATGCCTCATTCAGACAAACCAAAGCAGTCTGTGCTATTAGCGAATTATTGTCAGCGTCCAGCATTAGCTGATGAAGATAATTAATCTGCTGCTGAAAATAATAGTCATTTTTTTGCGGATTTTCTGCGGTTTTATCTTTGATTTGACTCGGATCAGGCAATGCCGATAACAACACCTCTACACCAAAGTTTTTCGCGATAACTGAAGCCTCATCTGCCTTCAATAGTATTTGTTTTTTGGCCTCTTCCATGGAAATGCCACACAAGTTGCTAAGCTGCTGACAGAGCTTAATCATATCCGGATGTCCAAGCCCTTTATAAATGTGCTTACTGATTTCATTTCCAAGAATAACAGCCCTGACACATAAACTGGTTTCATTTCGCTGATGGCAAACGTCACTAATAATATCACTGAGCAACCAATCTTTTATTAGATGCTGATTGAGAAGCTGAAGATCTGTTCCCAGAAACTCTTGAGATAATTTTTTTTCAGTTTCCGGATTTGCATTTCGCTTGGTGATAAATTTTACAGCCACTTCCTTCGAGGAGGATAGCAAAGCCAATTCAGCAATATTACTCAAAAGCGCAGCAATAAATACTTGCTCGCGATTCTCATTATCCATATGAGCAACCATTGCTTTTGCTTGAACAGCCGCATGGAAAGTTCTCGCCATACTTTTTATCAATAACTCTTGCGGTTTTCCACGCAAAAAAGTTTCAATCAAACTGCTAGCCAAGGTAATGGTTTGTAAGTTATCAAAACCTAATTTTACTATAGCTCGCGAAACCGTTTTGATAGATTCAAATGATGTGTTGTAGTGGACCGAATTTGCAATTTTCAGCACGCGAGATGTCAAATTCGCATCGCGCAAAATTATTTTTGATAAATCCTCAGAACGACTTAATTCGCTGTTACTCGCCTCGCAAATTTCGCGCACTACCGCGTTAAATGTTGGCAAATCTTGTGCTGCCAAACTATGCAGCCACGCATCCAAACCACGTAATTCACTCATGAATACAACCTATACAGATCCCGAGTTAAGACGCATCATCAAATTTAATTGATTAGCAATTAATTGAAATTCTTCGAATTGTTTTGCATTTAAATGATCATCAACACCATCTGCGTAGATAATCGCCAACAAACGTTTATTATGTTGCAAAGGTGCCAAAAAAATATCTCCTTTTGCTTCTAGCACCTGCAATTGTCCCAAGATATTAAATTGCTGTTTTGACTTGTGCCAGATAGGTTTCTGCAGTGACAATAGATCATGCAATAGCTCACCTTTAAGTAATCGATCCAGCGTAATTTTTTCTTGTCTCCAGGCATGCGTGCCTTTACCCGCCACATAACGTATATCCAAAGTTTTGGTTTTGTAATCAACTGCTGCTATAGCTGAACGCGGAATCTGTGAGCCTTCATATAGCGCAATCAAAGACGCCTGCGTCATTTCAGTAATATCGTTTCCTGAAAGCATTAGTTGATGTAATTTATTTAAATGTTGCTGAAATGAATAATCGCCTGAATCATCTTCAGTTTCTTCTTCTATCTCTTCCTCTATTTCTTCTTTGATAGTTTCTTCAAGTTGCTCTGGATCAGGTAATGCACTAACCAATATATCTGCACCATAATGTTTAGCAATTACCGATGCCTCGTCAGCTTTGAGTAAAATCTGTTTTTTGGCTTCTTCTACGGAAATATCACATAGACGACTGACTTGCTCACACAAGTGGAGCACACTGACGTCCTTCATACCTTTATGAATTTGTTTGCTTAATTGATTCCCCAGAGTCACTGCCCGCGAGCGAATACTGGGATTGGTCCGGCTTTCCGTGGCCTCCATAATAATATCTCCCAGAGACCAATCTTTTATTAAGTGTTGATTTAAGGATAATAAATCTGTCCCTAAATATTCCATAGCCAAACTGCGTTCATTTTCCGGATGTAAATTACGTGCTTCAACAAATTCTGTAACCACCTTTTTTCCTGTGGACAATAAAGCTAATTCAGCAATATTTCGTAAGAGTGCAGCAATGAAAACCTGCTCACGATTTTCTGCGTCCAGATGCGCCACCATTGCCCGCGCTTGCACCGCGGCATGAAAAGCACGAGCCATGCTTTTGATAATCGCCTCTTGAGGTTTTCCCTTCAAAAAAGTTTCGATCACACTGCTGGCAAGCGTAATGGTTTGCAGATTTTCAAATCCCAATTGAACAATTGCACGCGAAACAGTTTTAATTGATCGAAATGAAGGGTTGTAAACAATTGAGTTAGCGACTTTCAAAACGCGTGAGGTGAGGTTGGCATCACGCAGAATAATTTTGGTGAGATCTTCTGTACGGCTTAGCGCATTTTGGCTGGCTTCACAGATTTCTCTGACGACGGCATTTAAGGTAGGTAACTCCTGATCGACCAAACACCCCATCCAAGCATCTAAACCGCGAATTTCTGACATATCCTTCAGCTCACTTTTTATGACCGTCAGCTGAGTGTAGACGATGGGAATCAATGGAAGCAGATCATTGAGCAATAAAAAACCCGGCATCTAGCCGGGTTTTTTATAGAAAAATCAGATTTATTTGATTTTGCCTTCTTTGTAGACCACGTGCTTGCGCACAACCGGGTCATACTTTTTGATTTCCATTTTTTCTGGCATGGTGCGCTTGTTCTTGTCAGTCGTGTAGAAGTGACCAGTACCAGCAGATGAGTTCAAACGAATTTTTTCACGCATGGCTTAGCTCCTATTAAACTTTTTCGCCGCGAGCACGGATATCAGCCACTACAGCCTCAATACCACGCTTATCGATAATACGCATACCTTTCGGCGTTAAGCGCAACTTAACAAAACGGTTTTCTGCCTCAACCCAAAAACGGTGAGTTTGCAGATTTGGCAAAAAACGACGCTTGGTGTGGTTTTTTGCGTGGGATACATTGTGACCGGTAATTGGACGCTTACCCGTTACTTGACATACCTTGGACATTGGATGGCCTCATTAAAAATCAATCGCGCTACGCTGGAAGCGCTGTGCTAGAACCGTAAAACAGACTAACAACCAGCATGGAGCATGTTGTAAGCAGCCTAGCTTCCCCTATTTTTTCTATAGGCGGCGAACTGAGTCATTAAGACACTGCCGCAAAGAGCCGCGCTTTATACCAAAAGACACACCTAATAGCAATGAAAAG
>Ga0164241_10000474_pt1 | contig 73232 bp, 55 predicted proteins | sample OricomyardsoilBY_FD_108780 | JGI IMG/M metagenome (GOLD analysis project Ga0164241, IMG submission 108780) | Backyard soil microbial communities from Emeryville, California, USA - Original compost - Back yard soil (BY) | ecosystem: Environmental > Terrestrial > Soil > Unclassified | place: USA... | reverse complement strand
TCACGCTCATGCGCGACGCGCTCGAAAAGGCCGGCCATCCGGCCGAATGGAAGATCTACGCCGACGAAGGCCATGGCTGGACCAACGTCGAGACACGCATCGACTTCGCCGGCCGCATGGAGCGTTTCCTGGCGCACAACCTCGCGCCGGCTGGCGCCACCGCGGCGTCCGCCGGCGCCGATACCAAGACACACTGAGCGTTGGCGCCAAATCCGCCCGTTTGCGGCTGTTCAAGATGCAAAGGCAAGCCCTGCGCTGCCTACAATCCACCACGCCATAGGCGCCGTTCGAGCGCCTGCGTTGGGCGCTGCCACGGCAGCGAAGGGGCTGGATTGAAGCTGCGAATCCTTGCCGTGGCGGGCGCGCTGATGCTGGCTGTCGTGGCATCGAAAGCCGATGACGTGGCCGAGCCATCGCCAGCGGCCTCGGCTGCAATCAGTGCCGCGATGGAGCGCGCGCAGCGCGAGGCCGATGGCCCACGCCGGCGCATCCTCGAGGCCGCGCGCCTGAAGACGGTCGCGCGCGTGCCCGAAGCGGCTGCCGCGTCCGCCGAGGCGCAGCCGGCGCCGCCACAGCCGGTGCTGATCACGTTGACGGTGCCGACGAGCGCGCCGCTGACATCGGTGGCGTCACCGATCGACGCCGCGTTGCGGCCGGTGGCGAAGGTGGACTTCGTCGCCGACCCGGCCCCACTCGCCGAACTGCCGCCGGCGATCGACCCGAGCACGCTGCCGCCGCCGCAGTTGCAGAACATGGTGGCGCCCGATGTACCGGGCTATCTGCTGCGTCGTGGCGCGCGCCGCTCCGAGGTGGTGGTCGATCTGATCGTCAACACCGACGGCAGTGTCGACAAGGTCAGCGTGCGCAATTCGCCGAACGCCGAACTCGAAGCGGCCGTCGTCAGCGCGCTGCGCCAGTGGCGCTACGACACGCAGCCGGTGCAGCGCGCGCATGTCGTGCGGCTCGTGATCGGCCCGGGCTGACGCGCTCGCGCAGCTTCAGCGTTGCAGCACCTCAAGCGCGCGCTCCATGCCGCCTTCGACGATGCTCAACATCGCGCGCTGGCGCACCGCGGGCTTCGCATGGAAGGCGATCGACAGGCCCGCCGCGCCCATCATCGGCAGGTCGTTCGCGCCGTCGCCCACCGCGATCGCCTGGCTGGCGTCGATGCCGAGCTGCGCGCAGGTCTCGAGCAGCGTGCGTTTTTTCATCTCGCCATCGACGACATCGCCCCAGGGCTGCGGCAGCACGCTGCCGGCGAGTTGGCCGTTTTCGATGGCCAGCACGTTGGCGCGCGCGAAGTCGATCTTCAGGCGTTCGCGTACACGCTCGCTGAAGAACGTGAAGCCGCCTGAGACCAGCAGCGTCTTCAGCCCGCCAGCCTGGCAAGCCCGCACGAAGGATTCGACGCCCGGGTTCAGTTTCAGCCGCTGGTCGTAGACCGTCTGCAGCGCGCTCGCCGGTACGCCGCGCAACAGCGCCAGGCGCTGCATCAGGCTGTCGCGGTAGTTGCTGATTTCGCCGCGCATCGCGGCGTCGGTGATGGCCGCGACCTCGGCCTTGCGGCCGGCGGCAGCGGCGATCTCGTCGATGCACTCGATGTTGATCAGCGTCGAATCCATGTCGAACGCGACGAGCCTGAAATCGGCAAGCCGCAACGGCGGCGTGAAGCCGCGCACGAACAACCCGCGGCGGAATTCGAGCGCATCGTCGCTCATGCCGCCACCGTCGGCTGACCCAGCGCGCGCAGCACGTCGCGGATGTATGACGCGCGCTCCTTCGGCTCGGCCAGCTCGCGCTCGATGCGCAGCTTGTCGTTGCCAGCGAGCTTGATGCTGCGGTTCTTCTGCACCAGCTCGATGATGCGCAGCGCGTCGATCGGCGGCTTGGCGCGGAAGAAGATGTTCATCAGCTTCGGCCCGGCGTCGATCTTCTGCACGCCATAGGGTTTGGCCAGCACACGCAGGCGGTGCGTATCGAACAGCGTCTGGCCCTGCGGCGGCAGCTTGCCGAAGCGGTCGGTGACCTCTTCGAGCAGGCTGTCGATCTGCTCGTTCTTCTCGGCCGTGGCCAGCCGCTTGTAGAGGTTCAGCCGCGTGTGCACGTCGCCGCAGTAGGCGTCGGGCAGCAGCGCCGGTGCGTGCAGGTTGATCTCGGTGGTGGCGCTCAACGGGCTCAGCAGGTCGGGCTCGTGGCCGGCTTTGAGCGAACGCACGGCTTCGCTCAGCATCTCGTTATAGAGCTGGAAACCGACCTCCATCATGTTGCCGCTCTGGTGCTCGCCTAGCACCTCGCCGGCACCGCGGATCTCCAGGTCGTGCATCGCCAGATAAAAGCCGCTGCCCAGTTCCTCCATCTGCTGGATGGCCTCCAGCCGCTGCGCGGCCTGCTTGGTCAGGCCTTCGATGTCAGGCACCATCAGATAGGCATAGGCCTGATGGTGGCTGCGCCCGACGCGGCCGCGCAACTGGTGAAGCTGCGCGAGGCCGAACTTGTCGGCCCGGCTCATCACGATGGTGTTGGCGGTGGGCACGTCGATGCCGGTCTCGATGATGGTCGAGCACAGCAGCACGTTGAAGCGCTGGGCGACGAAGTCACGCATCACGTGTTCGAGCTGGCGCTCGGGCATCTGGCCGTGGGCCACGGCGATGCGCGCCTCGGGCAGCAACTGTTCGAGCTTGTGCCGGCGGTTTTCGATGCTCTCGACGTCGTTGTGCAGGAAGTAGACCTGGCCGCCGCGCTTGAGCTCGCGCATCACCGCCTCGCGGATGGTGCCGCTGGTCTCGCTGCGCACGAAGGTCTTGATCGCCAGCCGCCGCTGCGGCGCGGTGGCGATGACGCTCAGGTCACGCAGCCCTTCGAGCGCCATGCCCAGCGTGCGCGGGATCGGCGTTGCGGTGAGCGTCAGCACGTCGACCTCGGCGCGCAGCGCTTTCATCGCTTCCTTGTGGCGCACGCCGAAGCGGTGTTCCTCGTCGATCACCAGCAGGCCCAGGCGCTTGAACTTGACATCCGAACTCAGCAGCTTGTGGGTGCCGACGACGATGTCGACGCTGCCGGCGGCGATGCCCTCGACGGCCGCCTTCACTTCCTTCGCGCTGCGAAAGCGCGACAGCTCGGCGATCTTCACCGGCCACTTGCCGAAGCGGTCGACCAGCGTCTGGTAGTGCTGTTCGGCCAGCAGCGTCGTCGGCGCCAGGATCGCGACCTGCTTGCCGCCATGCACGGCGACAAAGGCCGCACGCAACGCGACTTCGGTCTTGCCGAAGCCGACATCGCCGCAGATCAGGCGGTCCATCGGCCGCGGGCTCACCATGTCCTGGATGACGGCGTGGATCGCCGCGCGCTGGTCGGCGGTTTCCTCGAAGCCGAAGCTGGCCGCGAAGGCTTCGTAGTCGTGGGGGCTGAAGCGGTGCGCAAAGCCTTCGCGCGCGGCGCGCCGGGCGTACAGGTTCAGCAGTTCGGCGGCGGTATCGCGCACCTGCTCGGCGGCTTTGCGGCGTGCCTTTTCCCATTGGCCGGAGCCCAGCCTGTGCAGCGGTGCTTCTTCGGCGCTGACGCCGGTGTAGCGGCTGATCAGGTGCAACTGCGCGACCGGCACGTACAGGGTTGCCTTGTCCGCATATTGCAGATGCAGGAACTCCGAGGCACCGTCGCCGAGGTCGATGTTCACCAGGCCCTGGTAGCGCCCGATGCCGTGGTTCATGTGCACCACGGGATCGCCGACCTTCAGCTCCGACAGATCCTTGATCAGCGCCTCGACCTCGGTGACCTGTTCCTGGCGGCGGCGCTTGCGCGCCAGCGGCGTGGTGGCGAAGAGCTCGGTCTCGGTGATGAACTGGACCGAGACGCCGGCGTCGGGGCCATCGTGTTCCAGCCAGTGAAAGCCCTCGGCCAGCGGCGCCGACGCGATGGCGACCTTCTCGTCGCCGGCCAGGAATTCAGCCAGGCTCGCCACGCTGGGCACGGCGATGCGGTGGTCGCGCAGCAGCTCGATCAGGCTTTCGCGCCGGCCCTCGCTTTCGCCGACGAGCAGCACGCGGTGCGGCGTCGCGGCCAGATGTTTTTCCAGCGCCGCCAGCGGCTCGGTGGTGCCGCGGTCGACCGAGACATCGGGCAGCGGGCGCGCCCAGGCCACTTCGTCGTGCTTGCGCAGTGCCAGCGTCGCGTGGCTCTGCGTGCGGCCGAAGAATTCTTCCGGCCGCATGAAGACCTCTTCGGGCGCCAGCAGCGGGCGCTCGGGATCGTGCTGCAGGAAGCGGTGGCGCTCGCGCGTGTCGGCCCAGTAGCGTTCGAGCGCCTGGTCGACCTCGCCGTGCAGCGCCAGCATCGCGTCGGGGCCGATGTACTCGAAGATGCTCGCGATCTGGTCGAAGAACAGCGGCAGGTAGTACTCGATGCCGCCGCCGGCCAGGCCCGTCTGGATGTCCTTGTAGATGCGCGCGCGCGTCGGGTCGCCTTCGATTTTTTCGCGCCAGCGCTGACGGAACGCGGTGCGCGCTTCCTCGTCCATCGGGAACTCGCGCCCGGGCAGCAGGCGCACTTCGGGCACCGGGTACAGGCTGCGCTGGCTGTCGGGGTCGAAGGTGCGGATCGAATCGACCTCGTCGCCGAACAGGTCCACCCGAAAGGGCACCAGCGAGCCCATCGGGAAGAGGTCGATGAGGCCGCCGCGCACGGCGTATTCACCCGGCGAGACCACCTGGCTCACGTGCTGGTAGCCGGCCAGCGTCAGCTGGCTCTTCAGCCGCGCTTCGTCAAGGCGCGACTTCTGCTTGAAGTGGAAGGTGTAGCCGGCCATGAACGACGGCGGCGCCAGCCGCGTGAGCGCGGTGGTGGCCGGCATCAGCAACACGTCGACCTCGCCGCTGCGCACGCGCCACAAGGTGGCCAGGCGTTCCGAGATCAGGTCCTGGTGCGGGCTGAAGGTGTCGTAGGGCAGCGTCTCCCAGTCGGGGAAGACGGCGATGCGCAGGCCGGGCTCGAAGAAGGGCAGTTCATCTGCCAGGCGCTGGCTGTCCGCCGGTTCGGCGGTGACGATGACGAGCAGGCGCTTTTCGAGGCGACGCTCGCGCGCCACTCGGGCCAGCAGCAGCGCGTCGGCGGAACCCAGGGGACGCGGCAGCGCAAACCGTTTGCCCGCAGCGATGGATGGCAATTGCATGAAGCACGGGATTCTAGAATCCCGCCATGACCTCTGCCGCGCGCTGCTTTGCCCTTGTGCCCTGTGCCGGTGTCGGCCAGCGCGCCGGCACCGGTGGTCCCAAGCAGTACACGTGGCTCGGCGGGCGCAGCGTCGTCGCGCGCACGCTGGCGGCGCTGGCGGCGGTGCCGCGGCTCGCCAATACGCTGGTGGTGCTGGCGCCGGACGACACGCAGTTCGAGCAGGCCGCACCCGCTTACAACGGCTGGGTCGCGCGCGTCGGCGGCAGCACGCGCGCGGCGACGGTCGGCCAGGGCCTGGCGGTATTGCGCGGCCGCGGCGCCGACGATGACGACTGGGTGCTGGTGCATGACGCGGCGCGCTGCCTGCTGCAGCCGGCATGGGTCGAGCGCCTGATCGACGGCTGCATCGACGACGAGGTCGGCGGCCTCCTGGCCTTGCCGCTGGCCGATACCCTGAAGCGCGCCACTGCCGATGGCCGCGTTGCCGCGACCGTGCCGCGCACCGGCATCTGGGCCGCGCAGACGCCCCAGATGTTCCGTCTGGGCCTGCTGCAGGGGGCGCTGCTGCAGGCAGGTTCTGACGTAACCGACGAAGCGAGCGCCATCGAATCCCTGGGTCACGCACCCCGGCTGGTGGCGGGTGACATCGAAAACATCAAACTCACGTGGCCGGGCGACTTCGCGCTCGCCACGCGATTGCTGGAGACACGATGACGCTGCGCATCGGTGAAGGCTGGGATGTGCACGAGCTCGTGGCGGGACGGCCGCTGGTCCTGGGAGGCGTGACGATCCCGCACACGCACGGGCTGCTCGGTCATTCGGATGCCGACGCGCTGGCGCATGCGATCACCGACGCGCTCTTCGGCGCTGCCGGCCTGGGCGACATCGGGCGCCATTTTCCCGACACCGACGACGCGTTCAAGAGCGCCGATTCGATGCTGCTGCTGGCCGAGGCGGCTTCGCGCGTGCGGGCCGCCGGCTGGCAAGTGGTCAATGTCGACAGCACCATCGTCGCCCAAGCGCCGAAGATGGCGCCACACATCGAAGCCATGCGCGCGCGCCTCGCATCGGCACTGGACGTTGCGCTCGATGCCGTCAACGTGAAGGCGAAGACGGCTGAAGGCATGGGCCCGGTCGGCGAGGGCAGGGCGATCGAGGCGCGCGCGGTGTGCCTGCTGGCACGCGCAGCATCGTCGTTCAGTTCACCCGGCGCTTGAGGCTGGCCCATTGCGCGGCTGATCTTCGATGCCGCACGGCGTCAAGGTGCGCGCTTGAGGCGGATGTGCGCCATCAGGCCGCCATCGGGGGCGTTGGTGAGTTCGAGGCTGCCGCCCATGCGCTGCATCGACTTGTCGACGATCGCCAGCCCCAGGCCGGCGCCGGTGGCCGCGGTGCGCGCGGCGTCGCCGCGGAAGAACGGTGTCGTCAGTTGCGGCAGTTTGGCCGCGGCGACGCCGGGTCCGTTGTCTCGCACGCTGATGATGACCCATGGCCCGGTGCGCACATACGACACCGTGACTTCGGCGACACCGGTGTAGGTGCCGCGGCCGTAGCGGCGCGCGTTCTCGAACAGGTTGCTGAACACGCGGCCGAGTTCGATCTCGTCGCCCATGACTTTCAGATCGATGGCGACGCGCGAGGTGATGCGGATCTGCGCCGGGTCGCGGAAGCCCGAGGCCTCGCGGTCGATGAGCTGCGAGACGTGCACCGGCCGCATCTGGGTGTCGCCGGGGCGCGCGTAATCCATGAACTTGTCGATGATGGCGTCGAGCTGGTCGATGTCGAGCGCCATGTTGCGCTTGGCCTCGTCGTCGTTGACGCTCATCTCGGTTTCCAGCCGCAGCCGCGCCAGCGGCGTGCGCAGGTCGTGGCTGATGCCGGCCAGCATCACCGCGCGGTCTTCCTCCACCCGCGCCAGTTCACGCGCCATGCGGTTGAAGCCCATGTTGACCTCGCGGATCTCGCTCGTCAGCGTGTTCTCGTCCAGCCGTGAATCGAGGTCGCCTTCGCGGATGCGGCTGGCCGCGAACGAAAGCTGCTTCAGCGGCCGGTTGATCAGGCGCGCAATGGCCACCGAACCGAACAGCGTGGCCAGCAAGGCGATGCCGATCCAGACGAACCAGGTGCCGCTGGTCAGCGGCCCGCTGTGGCTGGGCTCGGCCTGCAACCAGTAGTTGTCGCGCTCGATCGAAAAGCCCACCCACAGCCCGGGGCGGCCATTGACGCTGCGCGCGACGATGGCGTCCGGCCCCAGCGCGTCGCGCAGCTCGCGGCTCACGCGGCGCGTGAAGCGATCCACCTCGAACGGCTGCCACTGGTCGTGCGGCTCGCGCGGCAGCACGCGCACCGCCTGCTGCCGCGCCATCGTCTTCACCAGCGCCACGCGGTTGATGCCGTCGGCCTGCATCAGCGCCGCGCGCGAGAGGTTCACGAGGCCGGCGATCTGCTGCGCCGCCTGCACCGCGCGCGGCTCGAATTCGAGCGCGCGCAGCGTCTGCACCCACGCGAAGATGCCGCCCGCCAGCAGAATGGCGAGCAGGAAGAAGGTGCGCCAGAACAGGCTCAGCGCCAGGGCTTTACGCGGCATGGGCGCGCATCATGCCTGAGGGCAGGCCCGGTGCCAGCCCGCGCTTGCGGCTTGACGCGTTCAGCTCGCGCCGTCCGGCACGAACACGTAGCCCACGCCCCACACGGTCTGGATGTAGCGCGGCTGCGCGGGGTCGGGCTCGAGCATCTTGCGCAGGCGCGAGATCTGCACGTCCAGGCTGCGGTCGAAAGGCTCGAACTCGCGCCCGCGCGCGAGCTGTGCGAGCTTGTCGCGGCTCAGCGGCTGGCGCGGATGGCGCACCAGCGCCTTCAGCATCGAGAACTCGCCAGTCGTGAGCGCGATCTGTTCGCCGTTCTTCGACAGCCGGCGCAGCGAGAGGTCGAACTCAAACGGCCCGAAGTTGACGATCTGCTGCTCCTTCGACGGTGCGCCCGGCGCTTCGGGCGCCGGCCGGCGACGCAGCACGGCGTGGATGCGCGCCAGCAGTTCGCGCGGGTTGAACGGTTTGGGCAGGTAGTCGTCGGCGCCCACCTCGAGGCCGACGATGCGGTCGACATCCTCGACCTTGGCCGTCAGCATGATGATGGGCGTCACGTCGTTGGCGGCGCGCAGCCGGCGGCAGATCGACAGCCCGTCTTCCCCGGGCAGCATGAGGTCGAGCACGATGAGGTCGACGGTATCGCGTGTGAGCACGCGGTTCAGCGCCTTGGCGTCCTCGGCGAGCAGGACTTCGAAGCCTTCCTGAGAGAGGTAGCGCCGCAGCAGATCGCGGATGCGCGCATCATCGTCGACGACGACGATGCGGTCGGCGCGGGCGGTGGCAGGTGTGTTCATCAAGCGGCTCCCGATTTGTAACAGCCGCATTGTGCGGGCCGTTTCCGGGGGGAAACCCGGGGGCCTGACCATCTGTTACATGTCTTTCGGGGGTGTTCAAGATGGCGCTTGTCAACGCGTGATGCGCGTCACGCGCTGGCTGTCACAGTGCCCGCTGTTCCACTCATCAAGGATTTCGCCATGTTCGTGTCCGCCCCCTCGACCCGCCCGCTCTTGTTCATTGCCATCACCGGCGCCGCGAGCACCGCGGTACAGGCGCAGACCCTGCCGCCGCCGCAGAACGTGGTGTCACTGTCGTCCAGCGCCACGGTCGAGGTCATGAAGGATGTGCTCAACGTCGCCTTTTCCACCACCCGCGAAGGCACGGATGCGGCGCTCGTGCAGAGCCAGCTCAAGGCGGCCGTCGATGCCGCGCTGGCCGAGACGCGCAAGGTGGCCAGGAACGGCCAGATCGACGTGCACACCGGCAACTTCTCGCTCTTTCCACGATATGCCCCGAAGGGCGGCGGCATCACCGGCTGGCAGGGCACGGCCGAGTTGCTGGTGGATGGCAAGGACATCGTCGGCATCTCGCAGCTCACCGGCCGCGTCTCGACGATGTCGATTGCACGGGTCGCGTTCGGGCTCTCGCGCGAGGCGCGCGAAAAGGTCGAAGCCGACGTCACCGCGCGGGCCATCGCCGACTTTCGCAGCAAAGCCGAGTTCGTGAGCCGCCAGTTCGGCTTCGGCGGTTATTCGATACGCGAGCTCAACGTCTCCAGCAACGAAGGCGGCCAGCACGTCGTGCCGATGATGCGCCTGCAGGCGGCCAAGGTGGCGGACGAAGCGCTGCCGGTGGAGGCCGGCAAGGCCAGCGTCAGCGTCAGCGTCAGCGGCAGCGTGCAGATGTCGCCGAAGTAGCAGGGCGCGGGCTGGCGGCTGCGGGCTACTGCGCCGTCCAGCCGCCGTCCATGTTCCAGGCCACGCCGACCACGTTGTCGGCCGCCGGAGAGCACATGAACACCGCCAGCTCGGCCAGTTGCTCGGGCGTCGTGAAGCGCAGCGAGGGCTGCTTTTCGGCCAGCAACTGACGCTTGGCTTCATCGATGGCTATGCCGCCTTGCGCGGCGCGCGCCTCGATCTGCTTCTGCACCAGCGGCGTCAGCACCCAGCCGGGGCAGATCGCGTTGACGGTGATCCCGCTGGCGGCATTCTCCAGCGCCGCCGCCTTCGTCAGCCCCAGGATGCCGTGTTTGGCCGCGACATAGGCGCTTTTCTGCGCCGACGCCACCAGGCCGTGGGTCGAGGCCACGTTGATGATGCGACCCCAGCCGCGCGCCTTCATGCCGGGCAGCGCCGCGCGCATGGTGTGGAAGGCCGAACTGAGGTTGATCGCCAGGATCGCGTCCCAGCGTTCGACCGGAAAGTCCTCGACGTTGGCGACGAACTGGATGCCGGCGTTGTTGACCAGGATGTCCGGCCCGCCCAGCGTGGCTTCGCACTGGCGCATCATGTCTTCGATCTCGGCCGGCTTGCTCATGTCCGCGCCGTGGTAGGCCGCCGTGGCGCCGAGTGCGCGCACCTGGGCGAGCGGCCCTTCGTGGTCACCGAAGCCGTTGAGCATGAGCTTCGCGCCCTGTTTGGCCAGCGCCAGCGCCAGGCCGAGGCCGATGCCGCTGGTGGACCCGGTGACAAGGGCTGTTTTGCCATTCAACATGCACTGCTCTCCTGCGGTTGCTACGATCGGTCGATTATCGGCCCCGCCCCTTTTCACGACCTGCCACGACCATGACCGAACCCCGTCTCGACCACGTGTTCTGCCTGGACTCGCGCGGCCTGCATCGCATGGCTTACTGGGAGTGGGGCGACGCCGCGAACCCGCGTGTTCTGGTCTGCGTGCACGGGCTGTCGCGCCAGGGGCGCGACTTCGACACGCTGGCGCGCGACCTGTGCGCGGACTACCGCGTCGTGTGTCCGGACGTCGTCGGTCGCGGCGTCAGCGACCATCTTGCCGACCCGATGGGCTACAGCATTGCGGCCTATGTGGGCGACATGGTGACGTTGCTCGCGCGGCTGAATGCCCAAACCGTCGACTGGGTCGGCACCTCGATGGGCGGCTTGATCGGCCTTGGCCTGGCCAGCCTGCCGGGCGCGGCGGTGCGTCGTCTCGTGCTCAACGATGTCGGCCCCACCATACAGGCCGAGGCGCTGCAGCGCATCGGCGGCTATCTGGGCCAGCCGGCACACTGGAAGACCGTGGAAGAAGCGGCCGATGCGCTGTGGGCCATCTCCAAAGGTTTCGGCCCGCACAGCCGCGAGCAGTGGCTCGCGCTGACGCGTCCGCAACTCGTGGCCGACGAAGCATCGGGCGAGGGCGGTTTCAAGCCGCGCTGCGACCCCGCCATCGCGTTGCCGTTCCGCGCCATCACGCCCGAGCTGGCCAAGGCCGGGGAAGCGATGCTGTGGCAGAGCTACGACCGTCTGACCTGCCGCACGCTGCTGCTTCGCGGCGGCGACTCCGATCTGCTGTCGGCCGAAACCGCCCGCGCGATGACGCAGCGCGGGCCGCGCGCCACGCTGCACGAGTTCGCCGGTGTCGGCCACGCGCCCACGCTGGTGCAACCCGAACAGCGCGAGGTCGTGCGCCGCTTCCTGCTGTCGCCGTGAAAACCGCGGCGCCGGGCGATCACGCCGCGGCGATCGTTCAACTCGCCGACCACGACACGGCCGAAGACGGTGCGGCCGCGCTGGCGCAGGCACGCGCCTTCGCCGCACCGCTGCTCGAAGGGCAGTTGCTGGACAGCGGCGAAGACGCCATGCCGCACGCCGACGGCGTGGTCGCAATCCTGCAGTCCATCGGTGCGGCGCCGTCGATGCGTGCCGCCGCCTACCTGGTCTATGCGAGCGACTTCCTCGCGCGGCCGGAGGAGGCGGTGGCGCAGGCCTTCGGGCCGTCGTACGCCAGCCTCGTCAGCCACACGCGCAAGCTGGTGCAGATCCAGCGCGCGGCCCGCGGCGCCCAGCTCGGCGCCGAACAGCGCGCGCTGCAGACCGAACGCGTGCGCAAGATGCTGCTCGCATTTTCACGCGACCTGCGGGTGGTGCTGCTGCGCCTGGCGTCGCGCCTGCAGACGCTGCGCTGGTTTGCGCTCACGCGCCAGGCCTGCCCGCCCGAGCTGGCCGAAGAAAGCGCCCAGGTCTTCGCGACGCTGGCCAACCGGCTGGGCATCTGGCAGATCAAGTGGGAGCTGGAGGATCTGTCCTTCCGCTTCCTGCAGCCCGACGAGTACCGCCGCATCGCCGCGCTGCTGGATCAGAAGCGCACCGAACGCGAAGCCGGCGTCGAGGCCACGCGTTCGCTGCTGGCAGCGCGGCTGGCCGAGGCCGGCATTCGAGCCGATGTGCACGGGCGGCCGAAACACCTGTACAGCATCTGGAAGAAGATGCAGGGCAAGTCGCTGAGCTTCGAACGTGTGCTGGACCTGCGCGCGCTGCGTGTCATCGTCGACGACGTGGCGGCCTGCTACGCCGCGCTGGCGCGCGTGCACGAATGCTTCAAACCGCTGGACGGCGAATTCGACGACTACATCGCGCGCCCGAAGGCCAACGGCTACCAGTCGCTGCACATCGTGGTGCTGGCCGACGACGGGCGTGCGGTCGAGGTGCAGATCCGCACGCGCGAGATGCACGAGCATGCCGAACACGGCGTCGCCGCACACTGGATGTACAAGGAAGCCGGCGCGCGCGGCTACGCCGGTGTCAGCGTCAGCGGCGAATTCGAAGAGCGCATCGCCGAAGCGCGCAAGTCGGTGCTGCGCGAGCTGCTGGCGTGGGAGCGTGATGTGGTGCACCTGGGCGCGTCGCCGCAGGCGATGTTCGACGACCGCATCTACGTCTTCACGCCGCAGGCCATCATCATCGACCTGCCCGCGGGCGGCACGCCGATCGACTTCGCGTACAGCCTGCACACCGAGCTGGGCCACCGCTGCCGCGGCGCCCGGGTGGACGGCGTGCAGGTGCCGCTGAACACGGCGCTGCAGTCAGGGCAGACGGTGGAGATCGTCAGCGCGAAGGAGGGCGGCCCGTCGATGGACTGGCTGAATCCGGAGCTCAACTACCTCAAGAGCGCGCGCTCGCGCGCCAAGGTGCGCGCATGGTTCAACGCGCAGGCGCAGGGGCTGACCATCGCGCGCGGCCGCGAGCAGGTGGAGAAGCTGCTGCAGCGTGAGGGCCGCACCGCGCTGAAGCTGGAGACGCTGGCCGAGCAGCTCGGCTTCAAGGACGCGAACGCGCTGTTCGAGGTGGTCGGCAAGGACGAGTTCTCGCTGCGCAGCATCGAGAACCTGCTGCGCCGCGACGCGCCCGCGCCGGCTGACGAACCCGAGATCCATCTCAGCCGCCCGCGCAGTGGCGGCAGCGCCAAGGGCGGCGTGCTGGTGGTGGGTGTCGAGTCGCTGCTGACGACGCTGGCGCGCTGCTGCCGTCCAGCGCCGCCCGACGCCATCGGCGGCTATGTGACGCGCGGCAAGGGCGTGGCGGTGCACCGGCGCGACTGCAGCAACTTCCGCCAGATGGCGACGCAGAGCCCGGGCCGCGTGATCGATGTTGAATGGGGTGGCGAGCCGGCGGCGGTGTATCCGCTGGACGTCATCATCGAGGCCACCGACCGCCAGGGCCTGCTGCGCGACATCTCCGAGGTCTTTGCGAAGGAGAAGATGAACGTGATCGGCGTCAACACGCAGAGCGTGAAGGACGGCCACGGCGGCACCGCATGGATGACGTTCACAGTCGAAATCAGCGACACCACGCGGCTGGCGCACGTGCTGGCGCACGTGGCCCGCATCGGGGGCGTACGTCACGCGCGGCGCCGATGAGCGCACAGACTGTCGTGTATAGTCGTGGGCTGACTCAGGCGCGTAGCTCAGCTGGTTAGAGCACCACCTTGACATGGTGGGGGTCGTTGGTTCGAGTCCAATCGCGCCTACCAGATTCGGTAGAAAAGAAAGAGCACCTGGCAAAACGGCCAGGTGCTTTTTTCATTCAGCGTTCGAGCATGCTGGCCCACGCTGCAGTCGCTGTCTCAAGCGCGTTTCGATCGATGAGATCGCCGTGAGCCAGCACGATCTGCCGGAAGTCCCGGGCCAGAATCCGGCGCAGCGATCGGGCAGTTGCTTCACGGTGGGCCCGGCCCAGCCGATATTCCGGCGCGGGGCGTGGTTTGTTCCACATGCGCAGGACGTGCTTGAACCAGAACTTCAGCGCTCCTGCGACATGCGGTGTCGTGTCGCCGAAGTTCTCGATCAGGTCGACGAGGATCAGGCTGCGGCTGGCGCGGTGAAACATCGCCACCTCGCGCATCAGGCGCGTGCCTTGCACGAGCACCTGATCGATTTCGCCGCACCAATCCGCAGGTGCCGCGTCACCCAGCACGCCGTCGTATTTCAGGCCCGGGCTGCGCCGTTCGACGCCGGGGCAGATCCATGTCTTCGCGCCCGGGAACGCAGCCTGCGCCGCGGCTGTGTGCAGGTGGTGGAAATTTCCCGGCGCAAGCACATGGGCGACCGACCCGAGCGCCGAGATCTCCTGCACGAGCGCCGGCGTCATCGGCGATGGCGAGTGCAGCATGAGCCGGCCTGACGCGAGGCGGATCACCGTCATGCGGGCGTCGAACCGCGTTCCCACCAATCGGACCGGGTAGCTGAACAGCCACATCCGGCCTGCGACATAGGGCGTCAGCAGCATCTCATCCTTCGGCGGCCGATGGTGGGGGCGTTTTACACCCCGGCGCAGTCGCCCGGCTGCAGCAGACGGAGCGCTCGGCCATGTTGGCGACCCGCATTGCGCAAGGTTTCCGACCGCGCGACGGGAACACGGTTTGCCGCGCCCCGCAGCCATGAAGGCCACCCCCGAGCCAGCCCGCCTTGGCGATACCGCCGTCACGGCCGATCGGCACGCACGCCCGGGCCGACGGCAAACGCACCTGACATCGACGGCCAACTCGACGACGCCAGCGCCAGCAAAGAAGGCACCAGCCTCCGCCGCGGCCGGTGTGGTGCGTATCGGGATTTCCGGCTGGCGTTACGCACCGTGGCGCGGCGTCTTCTATCCGCAGGGGCTGGTGCAGCGCCGCGAACTCGAATACGCGTCGCACATCGTCTCCAGCATCGAGATCAACGGCTCGTTCTATTCCCTGCAGCGGCCCGGTTCCTATCGCGCGTGGCACGACGAGACGCCAGACGACTTCGTCTTCGCAGTCAAGGGCCCGCGCTACATCACGCACATGCGCAAGCTTGTCGATGTGCGCACGCCGCTGGCCAATTTCCTTGCTTCCGGCGTGCTCGCGCTCGGGCACAAGCTGGGGCCGCTGCTGTGGCAGTTTCCGCCGCAATTGGCGTACGACGCGCAACGCTTCGAGACCTTCCTGACGATGCTGCCGCGCAGCGGAGCGCAGGCGATGCGGCTCGCCGCCGAGCACGATGCACGGCTCGACGGCCGCAACTGGCTGCAGGCGCCGCCGCGGCTGGTGCTGCGCCACGCGGTCGAAATCCGCCATGCGAGCTACGCGACGCCGGAATTCATCGCGCAGTTGCGCCGCCACGGCGTCGCACTCGTCGTTGCCGACACGGCAGGTCGCTGGCCGCTGCTGGAAGACCTCACTGCCGATTTTGTCTATCTGCGCCTGCACGGCGACAAGGAGCTGTATGCCAGCGGCTACAGCGAGGCCGCGTTGCGGCATTGGGCGCGGCGCATCAGCGCATGGCGCGCCGGACGCCAGGTGCGCGATGCCCGCCTGGCCGGCCCGCCAGGCGCCGCCCTGCGCACGGCACGCAATGTTTACTGCTATTTCGACAACGACGTGAAGGTGCATGCGCCCTACGACGCCGCCACGCTGGCCGCGCTGCTGAAGATGCCGATGCCGCCATTGCCGCCGCGCGGCACGCGCGCCGCATGATGCAGCGGGGATGCCGCCGCGGCGCAGACCTGATGCCGTCGCGCCAGGAATGCCGATTGCTGCCTGCCTGAGACCTTTCAACCCTTGCAGGAGATCATCATGCGCGCCACTGCCAACAAGTCCACCCCATCGGGCGCTGCGAAGAAGTCCGGCGCCCCGCGTCCGGCGGCACGCGGCTCGGCAACGCACGCGGTGCGGCTGCTGACCGCCGACCATCGTGAGGTGAAGCAGCTCTTCCAGCACTACCAGGAGCTCGTCGACCACGAAGCCGCAAACGATGAAAAACAGTCGGTCGCCGAGCAGATCTGCGCGCTGCTGACGCTGCATGCGCAGATCGAGGAAGAAATCTTCTACCCGGCCGCGAAAGAAGCGATCAAGGACGAAGACCTCGTCGACGAAGCCACGGTCGAACATGCGTCTGCGAAAGACTTGATAGCGCAGCTTCAGGACTCCGATCCCGCCGACGAACTCTTCGACGCCAAGGTCAAGGTACTCGGCGAGTACATCGACCACCACGTGAAGGAAGAGGAAGGCGAGCTGTTCCCGCAGGCGCGGCGCGCGAAGCTCGACCTGGAGGCGCTGGGCCAGCAACTGCTGGCGCGCAAGACCGAGCTGATGAGCCAGATGGGTCTGGGCGAGGCCGAGGCGGCGCCGTCTTCGTTGCGCGAACGGCACTGAACGGCTCTTGGCACCCGGTCTGCCCGTTGAGCGCGTCAAGCCACCACTGAACCCAAGGAGTTTTCATGTTCGCTCACAACAAGCGTCTTCAGTACACCGTGCGTGTCGGTGAAACCAACCCCGGCCTCGCCAACCTGATGCTCGAGCAATTCGGCGGCCCGCAGGGTGAACTGGCGGCGGCCTGCCGCTACTTCACGCAATATCTGGCCGAAGACGACCCCGGCCGCAAAGACATGCTGATCGATATCGCCACCGAGGAGCTCAGCCACCTCGAGGTCATCGGCACCATCGTCGCGATGCTCAACAAGGGCGCGAAGGCACGCATCTCCGAAGGCATGGAAAGCGAAGCCGAGCTGTATCGCTCGATCAGCGGCGGCGGCAACGATTCGCACGTCACCCAGATGCTGTATGGCGGCGGGCCGGCCTTTGTCAATTCCGCAGGCGTGCCCTGGAGCGCGGCCTATGTGGATTCGATCGGCGACCCGACCTGCGACCTGCGCTCGAACATCGCCGCCGAAGCGCGAGCCAAGATCATCTACGAACGCCTGATCAACTGCACGGACGACCCCGGCGTCAAAGAAGCGCTGGGCTTTTTGATGACACGCGAGATCTCGCACCAACAATCGTTCGAAAAGGCCTTGTATTCGATCCAGCCGAACTTCCCGCCCGGCAAGTTGCCCGGCATGCCGGAGTTCGCGAACGTCTACTTCAACATGTCCGATGGCGCGGGCCCGGACGACCTGCGCGGCCCCTGGAACAAGGAGCCGACCTTCGACTATCGGGAGGCCGAGCCCGCGGTCGACGGCGGCTCCGGCGTGCCCGAAGTCAAGCTCAACCGCAGCGACGCAGCGACCGCTCGAAAACTGGCCGCGCGCACCGGTTCGGACATCGCAAGCGATCCCGCCACCGGTGTGGATCTGGGACGCTCGGGCAAACCGGCTGGCGCCAAGCGATGAAGCGATCCGTGGCCGTGGGCTAGCGCCGGCGGCCTGCCTTGTTGCAAATGGCAAATGGCAAATGGCAAATGGCAAATGGCAAATGGCAAATTGCAATTCGCGATCTGCCATTCGCGATTCCCGATCACCGCCATTTCATTTGCGCTCCGTCACGTCGGGCGCATGCGCAACTGCTGCTTGCCTTTGCCACCGACCCATGTGATGCAACTCGCCGACGCCGCCGATGAATCCGTCGATCTCGTCTGAAAGCGCGACGCTGATCACGCCCGCTGGTGCAGCCGTCGCGCCGAAGAGCGTGCGCCGCGGGCTGTGTTTTGCCGGGCCGGGCTGTCTCGTCGCGGTGGGCTACATGGACCCTGGCAATTGGGCGACGTCGATCGCGGGCGGATCGCGCTTCGGTTATTCGCTGCTCGCCGTCATCCTCGTATCGAACCTGATCGCGATGCTGTTCCAGGCCGCGGCGGTGCGGCTGGGCATTGCGTCGGGCCGCGATCTGGCGCAGGCCTGCCGCGACCACTTCGGTCCCGGCGCCAGCCTCGTGCTATGGGGCATGGCCGAATTTGCGGTCGTCGCCTGCAACATCGCCGAAGTGCTGGGCATGGCCATCGGCCTGAAACTGCTGTTCGGAATTCCGATGCTGCTGGGCGTGTTCATCACGGCGGCCGACGTCATGCTCGTTCTTTCGCTTCAGCGTTACGGCTTTCGACTCATCGAGGCCTTCGTGGCGGCACTCGTGGCGCTGATCGCGATGTGTTTCGTGGCGCAAGTCGCCTGGCTGCACCCGCCAGCGGGCGCCGTGCTGTCGGGCTTCGTCCCGCACCCCGACATCGTCACCGACCCGCGCATGCTCTATGTCGCGGTGGGCATCGTCGGCGCCACCGTGATGCCGCACAACCTCTATCTGCACTCCGCGGTCGTGCAGAACCGCCCCTACCAGCGCAATGCGGGTGGCAAAGAGGAAGCCATCTTCTACTCGACGCTGGATTCGAGCGCGGCTCTGGGGCTGGCGCTGTTTGTCAATGCCGGCATTCTGATCGTCGCCGCCGCCGCGTTTCATCGGCCCGACCTGCCACCCGTCACGGCGCTCGGTGACGCCTACCGCCTGATGTCGCCGGTGCTGGGCATCGGTATGGCGAGCGCTGTCTTCGGCGTTGCCCTTCTGGCATCGGGCCTGAGCGCATCGATCACCGGCACCCTGGCAGGCCAGATCGTGATGGAGGGATTTTTGACCATCCGCCTGTCGCCCGGGCTGCGCTCGATGTTGACGCGCGCGCTCGCCATCGTTCCGGCCGGGCTCGTCACGGCCTTCTACGGCGAGCGCGGCGTCGATGCCTTGCTCGTCTTCAGCCAGGTCATCCTCAGTCTGCAGCTTCCGTTTGCCGCGGTGCCGCTGGTCTGGTTCACCACGCGCAAAGCACACCTGGGCAGCTTTGCCTTCGGTACCGTGATGGGCGCAACCTTGTGGACGGCGCTCGCCGTTGTCACGCTGCTGGACATCTGGCTGACCTGGCATCTGCTCGCCGGATAGGGCAAAGCGCGTCACGCGCGACACCGCTGCGGCAATTTGAACTCTTTTCCGTTCATGCCGCGGTGGGGCCGTGGCCAGCGTCGACCTCGCGTTCGGCGGCGAGCCAATCTTCGAGCGCGCTCCCGGCGCCCGGTGCGCGCTGCGTGTAGCGTCGATGCGCCACCTCGCGTATGCGTTCTTCGCGCGTTTTCGGATGGTGCTCGCTGGTGGGAAACGGGAACGGTCCCTTCGCCGCCGCCGGCGCTGCCTGGTCGGGCCGCGATACGGCGTCCGCCACGCCCGACGAGGCCTCTGCGTCGCCCACCTGCGAGCCCGGTGTGAGGTTCCAGTCCTTGGCGTCGCGCGTCGTCGCTTGCTGCGCCTCGGCGTGCATCGCTGCCGAAGGCGAAATCGGGTCGCTGGCCGGAAAGGTCTGGTCCAGCGACGCGTCCAGCAGTTGCTGGTAGCTCGGGTTTTCCGGCATCTCGGCGCTGGCCTTCGCGGCCCGGGGTGCACGCTGGCGTGGCGCTTTTTCCTTCATTGCATTCTCCGTTGGTTGATGTGCATCGCGCCGCGCGAGGCTGACCTCACCCTCGCTTTGCCACACGCCGAAGCCGGCAATCGATGTGCCCGCCATCCAGGTCATGTGCGGCAGGCGCAGGCTGATGGCACGCTGATTGCCGCGCGCCAGGACAGACAAACGGCCCACGGAGGTGTCGACGATGGCGCAATCACATTCACCATTCGAGCCCATGCGAGCACAACTCGAGCGCAGCGCTCGTGAACTGCGCGAGCAGATGCTGACGATGGCCGGCGAGCGGGACGATGAACCGGCTGCTGCGGCGCCGGAGTTTGCCGGCGATGTGGCCGACCGCGGTGAACAGATCGCGCGCGACCGGGTGCGGGACGCCGAGCGGCGGCACGACGTCGCCGCACTGACGGGCATTGCCGCTGCGCTGGAACGCTTGGCGCAGGGCACCTACGGCGTCTGCAGCGATTGCGGCACTGACATTCCGATGCGCCGCCTGCGGGCACAGCCCGCCGCGGGCCGCTGCATCGACTGCCAGGAGCGACACGAGCGCGTGCTGCGCGCGTCGCCCATTCACTGATGGCAGATTGACTGAGGAGCGACAGCGTGCCCCACGCGATTTGGAAAGGCGCCATCAATTTCGGCCTGGTCTATATCCCGGTCGCCCTGTACCCGGCCGCGTCGGAGATTGGTATCGACTTCGACTGGCTCGACAAACGGAGCATGGACCCGGTGGGCTACAAACGGGTCAACAAAAAGACCGGCAGGGAAATCGACAAGGCAGACATCGTCAAGGGCGTGAAGGTCGACGGTGGCAGATACGTGGTGCTCAGCGAAGACGAGATCCGGGCCGCCTATCCGAAGACCACCCAGTCGATACAGATCGAGTCGTTCGCCGACGCGGCCGAGATTCCCTTCGTGATGCTTGAAAGGCCTTACTACCTGGAGCCCGTCGGCAAGGGCGAGAAGGTGTATGCACTTTTGCGCGAGGCGATGGCCCAGGCGGGTGTCGTCGGCATCGCGCGTGTGGTGATGCACACCAAGGAGTATCTTGCCGCGCTGATTCCGGCCGGGCCCGGGCTCGTCTTGAATACGCTCAGGTGGGCCGAGGAGATCAGGCCGTGGACCGAGTTGAAGTTGCCGGCGGCCGGCAAGGCCGGACTGAAAGCATCGGAATTGACGATGGCCACGCAGCTCATCGAAAGCATGAAGAAGAAGTGGACGCCAGACGCCTACGCCGACAAGTTCACCAGCGCCGTGCATGCACTGGTGTCCAAGCGGGTGCGCTCCGGCGCGACCGAAGAGGTCACTGCGATGGAAGAACCGGCGCCGCGCGACGCCAGCAACGTTGTCGACCTGACCGCGCTGCTGAAGCAGAGTCTGGGCAAACCCGGACGGGCGGCCAAGCCGAAGCCGGCGCATCGCCAGGCCGCCGCAAAAAGCCGGACCGGCGCGCGGCCTGCACGCAAACGCGCCTAGCGGCTCCGCCGGGCTTCCAGTCAGTGCATGAAGAGCACGAGCACGACGACGATCGGAATGGGGCGCCAAGGAAACGAGCAGCAGCGCGCTCACGGGGTTCTCGGCCGTTGAAGCCGTTTCGCCGCCCATCAGCGCCTTCGAGCGCTGCGCCGCTGGAGCTCAGAGGCAGGTCCTAGCCCTCGCCCACGAACTGAAGCTCGACTCCATTGCCCGCGGGGTCGACGAAGAAGAGCTGGGTGATCGAGGTTTCCGGCACCGTCGTCCGCCGGAATGCCACGCCCATGGCCCGCAACCGCTCTTCGGACTCTTTCAGGCCCGCACTCAAAAACGCGACGTGATCCACATTCGGGCCACCCCGCTGTGCCGAGCCTGCTGCCCGTTCGTCTTCGACAAGGTGAACGACCGGCGTGTCGCCAAGATACAGCCAGTGCCCCGTTGACTGGAAAGGCGGCCGCCAGCCGGCGCGAAGCCCGAGCACGCTTTCATAGAACGCTTTCAGGTCTGCGACCAGCGCACTGCGCGCACGGATATTGATGTGGTGGATGGCCTGAATGGGCATGTTGTTCCTTGAGCGACGTGCACCTTGGCTTGCCATTGCCGCCGCAGCACTGAAGCCGACCGCTGTGGCGACGGCCGATCAAGCGGCGTCCAGCAAAACCGCCATTTGGGTGACGCAGTGTTCGATGTGAATGACCAGCGTCTGCTGCGCGCGTTGCCAGTCACGCGCAAGCGCGCTGTCCAGCAACACCCGGTGCTCGTCGGCCGTGACCGCCCCGCGATAGACGGCGGCAATCATCTGGTAACGCAGGTACTTGTCGCAGACCGAAGCATAGGTCTCCAGCAGCAGGTCGGAACCGCAGGCAGAGATCAGCGCGGTGTGAAACGCCCAGTCGTACTGGCGCCAGGTTTGCGCCGGCGATGGATCGTTCGTGGCCGTCCGCTTCTCCATCGTCGCGAGCTTGTGGTATGCCGCCACCACCCGACCTTCCCAGTCCAGGTCGCCGCGTTGAAAGGATTCCTTCAGCCCGTGGCACTCCAGCAATTGCCGCATGGCCGCCACTTCTCGAAGATTGGCCGAAGACACCGCGCTGACCTGGAAGCCGCGTGAACCTTCGGCGACCAGCAGACCTTCTGTCGACAGGCGGCTGAAGAGTTCGCGCAAGGTGCTCACGCTCGTGCCGTAGGCCTCCTTCATCCGCTCCAGGGGGAGGCGGCGTCCCGGTGTCAGCCTGCCGAGCACGATGTCGGAGCGAATGCGGCGGTAAGCCACCTCGCTGACCGTGACCACTTCCGGAGAATCGATGCGAATGTCGGTGAGCACAGAGCACTCCTTGGGCGGAAGTTCGACCACGACACTTCGAACTGGGCAGTGAGGCGGAATCATAGATTACCCCAATCCTCCGACACCCTGTGCTTTGTCGGAAGATTCGATGCTACATTGGGTCGCATTGCCGACGCAGCTCGCCGTCAGGGGCCGCGACGGCGTAACCGGCGCCCTCGGGGCGAAGACCAAGGAGACTCCATGAGCTCGACCATTTCGCGTCGCACGACGCTCGCCGCCGGTGCATCGGCCTTGGCGCTCGCAGCCCTGCCCAAGGCTTTCGCCCAATCGCGTACCAAGCTGCGCTTCAGCTCTGCCTTCACGGAGCAGGATCTGCGTGCCGAGGCCTACAAGAATTTCGCCGTCGGCATCAAGGAGGGCTACGACTTCCAGCCCTTCTGGGGCAATACATTGTTCAAGCAGGGCACCGAGCTGGTTGCCCTGCAGCGCGGCAATCTCGAAATGTGCAATCTCGCGCCGGCCGACATCAGCAAGCAGATTCCTGCGTGGTCGATCATGACGTCGGCGTACCTGTTCCGCGACGTCAACCATCTCAAGAAGACATTCAGGAGCGACATCGGCCGCGAATTGATCAAGATGGCGCGCGACCAGTTGGGCATTCACATCATCACGCCGGTGTACTTCGGTGCGCGCAACGTGAACCTGAAGCCGACCAAGGAAATCAAGACGCCGGCCGATCTCGCAGGCATCAAGCTGCGCATGCCGCCGGGGGAATACTGGCAGTTTCTGGGCGAGTCGATCGGAGTCAATCCAACGCCGGTGGCCTACGCCGAGGTGTACACGGCACTGCAAACCGGGGCGATCGACGGGCAGGACAACCCGCTCGTGGCGAGCCGTCTCATGAAATTCGACGAAGTGACCACGCAGTTCGTGCTCACGCAGCACGTGCTGGGTTACGACGTGATGGTGATCACCACGAAGCTGTGGGACGCGATGACGCCCGCACAGCAGGCGCACATGCAGTCGGTCGCGGAGCAGTCCATCGATGCCTACACGGCCAAATTCGTGGCGCAGGAAAAGGAAGTGCTGGACTACTTCAAGAAGGAAGGCAAGAAGGTCTACACGCCTGACATCGCCGCTTTCCGCACCTTCGCTCAAAAGAAGTACGCGGACAAGTACGGTAGCGAGTGGCCCAAGGGCGCGCTCGAGCGCATCAACGCGCTGTAGCCTTCAATCTGCAACTGTTCGGCGCGCAGCGGTGGGTATCGAACTGCACGTCGGCGCGCGAACGCGGCTGGTTTCCACGTCGCCGACGGCTCGGGCCGGCAATTGCAGGACCTTCTGACCATGTTCACTCGGTTGCACGCCGCAGGTTTGTGGCTGCGCGGGCGCGCGAACGACGTGGCGGTTGCGCTCATGGCGCTCATGTTCGTGTCCTTCCTGTTGCAGATCGGCTTTCGTTACGTGCTCAACGAGCCCCTGGGATGGACTGACGAGGTGACAGTCCTGTGCTGGGTATGGGTGGTGCTGTGGTGTGCGGCATTCGTGCTGTCGGACCAGGATGAAATCCGGTTCGACATCGTGTATGGGTTGCTGGGCCCGCGTGCAAGGCGTGCGTTCACGGCTGTCTCGAGCATTGCCATCGTGGTGCTGTTCATCATTTCGCTGCCGGCTTCGTGGAACTACGTCACCTTCATGCGGCGCGAGCACACCGCCTATCTGCATATGCGGTTCGATTTCCTCTACGCCATCTACCTGCTTTTTGCGCTGGCCATCATCGTCAAGCATGGCCGCCTTGCGTGGCGTGCAATCAGCGGTGCGTCCGCTGAAACCACCGGCATGACGGATAACGCGGCCTGAGCATGCCAGGGCATTTCACCTTGTGCGTCATCGTTTTGATGACGCTCGCCATCCTCGGGTTGCCCATCGGTTTGTCGATGATCGGCGCCTCGATTTTCTATCTGCTCGTGGCGGGACTCGATCTCGGTACTGCGGCCGAGCAGATTCTCAATGGGCTTTTCCAGAGCTACGTGCTGCTGGCCGTGCCTTTGTTCATCCTGGCCGCAGAACTGATGAACAGCGGCAGCCTGACCGATCGGCTGCTCAAATTTTGTCTCGTGCTTGTGGGCCGGTTCCGTGGCGGTCTGGGCCATGTCAACGTGGCAGCCAACATCATCTTCGCCGGCATGTCCGGATCGGCCATCGCCGACGCCGTCGGCATCGGCAAAGTGATCATCGGCATGATGACGCGCAATGGCTATCCGGTTGCCTACGCCGCCGCCATCACCGCTTCGGCAGCCGTCATCGGCCCGATCGTTCCACCGTCGATCCCGATGGTGATCTATGCGCTCGTTTCGGACACCTCGATTGGCTACCTGTTCCTCGGCGGAGTAGGTCCCGGCCTGTTGCTGGGCGTGGCCTTCATGATCACCAACGCGTTCATCGCCAGGCAGCGCAACTACCCCGTCGAGCCGCCGGTGCCGCTGCGCGAGGTTCCGCGCATCACGCTCGACGCGCTGCCCGCCTTGATGCTGCCGGTGGTTCTGCTCTTCGGCATCTACGGCGGCGTGATGACCCCGACCGAGGGCGCCGCTGCCGCCGCCGCCTACGCTTTGCTGGCATGCGCCTTCATCTATCGCGCGATGACGTGGCGGCAGCTCTACGATGTTTTGCTCGGCAGCGCCCGGGCCACCACGTCGGTGGGCATGCTGATCGCCGGCGCGCTGGTCTTCAACTACGTCGTCACGATCGAGCAGGTTCCGCTGGCGGTTCAGCACTTCATCAACGCCTTCCATCTGTCGCCGCTTGGTTACCTGCTGCTCGTGAATGCGATTCTGCTGGTACTGGGCTGCCTGCTCGAAGGCTCCACGATTCTGCTCATCATCGTCCCGATACTCATTCCGACGGCGAAGGCGCTGGCCATCGATCCGGTGCATTTTGGGGTGGTCGTGGTGGTGAACATCATGATCGGCCTGATGACACCGCCGTTCGGCCTGCTGCTGTTCGTGGTGTCCAACATGACCAAGCAGCCGCTGATGGCCGTGGTGCGTGAGGCGCTGCCGTTCATCTGCATGTCCATCGTCGTGCTCGCAATCATCGTGCTGTTCCCCGCAACCGTGCTCTGGCTGCCCCGCGTGATGGGCTACAAGGGTTAGGGGGCAATTGCCCTGCGGCGGGTCTTTGCCTCAGCATGTCGGCACGGCAGGACGCGCGACATCGCGGCCGGTCGAGCAGGCGAGGCCGCCGATGGCGACGGTCGGGGCGGCGCGCTCGCTGGCGCGGGCGCTCGCATAATCGCTTCGCTTCTTCGCTACCCGCCGCACTCTGTGCAGCGCGGCGCGCTCCTCCTGTCACTTCATCCCACGAAAGGCCTTGCCATGTCAGCCCTCGACCGTCGCGCATTCCTGAACCTTGCCGGTGCGGCCGGTCTGGCCGGTGCGCTGCCTGCAGCGCGTGCCGCCACGGCGCCTGACCTGGTGCAGGCCCGGGCCGAAGGGCAGGCGGTCTTCTACGCCAACATCACGGCCGTCAAGCCCATCATGGCGGCGTTCAACGCGGCCACCGGCGTCAAAGGCCAGTACACGCGCATCTCGAGCTCGAAGTTCGTCTCCACCGTGCTGACCGAATTCGGCGCCGGCAAGTTGCTGGCGGATGTGGTTCAGGGGCCGTTGCCCGAGTTGCAGTTGCTCAAGGACAAGGGCGTGCTAGCGGCCTATCGTTCGCCCGCCGCCGCCGGCTACCCCGACTGGGCGCGGCCCGACGACAGCATCCAGCTCTTCGGCATCGAATACGTCTCGTACCTGTTCAACAAGAGCCTGGTCAAGGCCGCCGACGCGCCGCAGCGCTACGAAGACCTGGCCGATCCCAAGTGGAAGGACAAGATCGTGATGGCCAATCCGGCCAGCCATTCGTCGACCATCTCGTGGCTCGTCGGCCTGAAGGAAAAGGTCTTCAAATCCGAAGGCGACTGGATGGCATTCGTGAAGGGGCTGGCGGCGAACCGGCCGATGTTCGTGGCGTCGTTCGGGCCGACGCCGGCGCCGGTGGAAAGCGGCGAGAAGCCGATCGCCATCTCGATGCCGAAGTACATCGTCACCAAGGCCCCCGCGCCGCTGGCCTGGGCACCGCGCGGCGGCCAGCCGCTGCTGGGCACGCCGCGCGCGATTGCCATCACCGCCAAGGCACCGCACCCGGCTGCCGCGCGCGCGTTCATGGACTACTGGCTGTCAACGCAGGCGATGGGCCTGCTGGCCAAGGACGTCGGCGAATACGTGCTGGCGCCAGGCGTGTACCCGCCCGTCGATGGCATCAGCGGCGCAAAGGTGCTGGCGATTCGTGATCTGTCGAACGAGGAAATCCAGAAGTGGGGCGCCGAATTCAAGACGATCTTCGCCTGAGACCCTGATCTCGCGATGGAAATCCGCATCCAAGGCGTCAGCAAGCACTATCAGTCCGAAGGCAAGGCGGTCAAGGCGCTCGACCAGGTCGAGCTGAACATTCCGGCCAACCACATCTTCACGCTGCTGGGCCCCAGCGGCTGCGGCAAGACCACGCTGCTGCGCTGCATCGTGGGCCTGGAGACGCCCGACGAAGGCGAGATCCGCATCGGCGACGAAGTGGTGTGGTCGAAGGCGCGCGGCATCAACGTGCCGCCCGAAAAGCGCGGCCTGGGCATGGTGTTCCAGACCTATGCGATCTGGCCGCACATGAGCGTGTTCGACAACGTGGCCTACCCCTTGCAGGTGCGCGGCATGGCGCGACGCGACATCGACGCCAAGGTGACCGCGGCGCTGCGCTTCGTGCAGCTCGAAGGCGTCGAGAAACGTTCGGCGACGCGGCTGTCGGGCGGCCAGCAGCAGCGCGTGGCGCTGGCGCGCGCGCTCGTGGCCGAACCCAAGGTGATGCTGTTCGACGAACCGCTGAGCAACCTGGACGCCAAGCTGCGCGAGGAAACACGCAAGGAACTGCGCGGTTTCCTGAGCAAGCTGAAGATCACCGCGGTCTACGTGACGCACGACCGCGTCGAGGCGCTGGCGCTGTCGGATTCGATCGCGGTGATGCGCGGCGGCCGCGTGGTCGAGATGGGCTCGCCGCAGAAGATCTACTTTCATGCCGAGCACCGCTTCGTGGCCGACTTCATCGGCCGCGCCAACCTCGTGCCGGCCACGGTGCGCGGCACATCCGGCGGCCACACGATGGTCGACACGGCGCTCGGCCCGATGCTGTGCGAGCCGCGCGAGCTGGCGCCCGGCAGCGAGGCCACGCTGTGCATGCGGCCCGAATTCATGCGCGTGAGCGCGGGCACGCAGGCGGGCGCCGGCAACGTCGTCGCCGGGGTCGTCGAGTCGCTGGCGTTCGTCGGCGAGGTGTACGAAGTCGAGATCCGCAGCGCCGGCCAGTTGCTGCTGGCGCGCATCGCGCCCGACGCCCAGATCCACAGCGGCGACGCGGTGAGCCTGCATGTGGAGCCGGCGCATTGCCTGCTCGTCGCGCGCTGAGGGCCGCAGATGAATTCATCGCGCTCGGCGCTGACCCATGCGCTCATCGCCATCGTCGGCCTGCTGACGCTGGCGCCGGTGCTGATGCTGGTGCTGGGCAGTTTCTCGCAGGGGCTCGATGCCTTCGGCCATTTCACGCTCGCCAAGTACGTCGCCGCCTACACCGACCCCGCGCTGTTGCATGTGCTGGGCAACACCGTCGTCTTCGTGCTCGGCTCGACCATTTTCGCCACCGTGCTGGCACTCGTCCTGGCCTACCTGAACACGCGCACCGACATCCCGTTCAAGTTCCTCTTCGGCGTGCTGGCCATCGTGCCGATGATGATTCCGCACCTGCTGTTCTCGGTGAGCTGGGGGCTGCTGCTGAACCCGTCCAACGGGCTGATCAACGGCCTGCTGCGCAACGCGTTCGCGCTGCAGAGCGCGCCGTTCAACATCTACTCGCTGCCCGGCATGGTCTTCGTCGAAGGGATGCTGAACATGCCGGTGGCCTATCTCATCATCGCGCCGGCGATGGCGTCGTTCGATGTCTCGCTCGAAGATTCGTCGCGCGTCTTCTGCGCCGGCGCCTGGCGCACGCTGATGCGCGTCACGCTGCCGGTGCTGCGCCCGGCGATCCTGGCCGCCGTGGTGCTGGGCATCGTGCGCAGCCTGGCGTCGTATGCGGTGCCGCGCGTGCTGGGCACGCCGGGCCGCGTGGACGTGCTGGCCACCTATCTGTACGAGATGATCGCCACCGGCTATTCACCCGACTACGGCAAGGCGGCGGCGCTCGGCATGAGCGCGCTGGCGACGTCCGTCCTGCTGATCTGGGCCTACCGCGTGCTCACCGCGGAAAGCGGCAAGTTCGTCACCATCTCCAGCCGCGGCTGGCGGCCGACGCTGATTGCGCTGGGGCGCATGCGCATGCCGCTGTTCGCCGCCGTCGCACTGCTGTCGCTGCTGGTCATCGTGCTGCCGGTGGCAGCGCTGCTGTACACGTCGTTCGTGCCTTATTCGATGGTGCCCGGCGCGCAGGCCTTCGCGCAGATGAGCTGGCGCCACTGGGCCGAGGTGATGGCCGATGCAACGTCGCTGCTGGCGCTGCGCAACAGCCTGCTGCTGGCCGTGGTGGGCGCGACGCTGGGCGTGCTGCTGTCGCTGTTCATCGCCTACGTGATCGTCAAACTGCGCACGCGCGCGGCAGCGCTGCTCGAGTCGCTGACCTACCTGTCGTTCGCCTTCCCGGGCATCGTCATCGGCGTCGGCTTCATGTGGTTCTTCGTGCAGACCCCACTGTATGCGACCCTGGGCGCGCTGCTGATCGGCTACATCGCCACCTATCTGCCCTACGGCGTGCGGCCGCTGGCCAGTGCCTTCGTGCAGGTGCACGCGCATCTGGAGGAATCGTCGCTGGTGTGCGGCGCGAGCCCGATGACGACACTGCGCCGCATCATCGTGCCGCTGCTGATTCCGGGCATCGTCTCGGCGTGGATCCTGATGGCGACGATGTTCCTGCGTGAGCTCACGGTGTCGGTGGTGCTGTCGCGCCCGGGCAGCGAAGTGCTGGCGGTGCAGATCCTCGGCTTTGCCGACGACGGCCTGTGGGGCAAGCTGTCGGCGCTGGGCATCATCGTGATCCTGATCTCGACCGCACTCGTGCTGCTGGCCGGCGTGCTGGGCGCGCGTTTCAGGGCGGCCCACGGGACCGCTGCGTGAACGCCGCGGCCTGACTTTCAGCCCGGCGCGCCCGTGTAGTCACCCCGGTTCGCCGCGCGATTCGCGTCGGCGCGTGCGCGCAGCGAGTCTTGGGCGTCGACACGCCTGGCGGCGTCGCCGCGCCAGAGTTCGAGCGCCGGTTGCTGCAGCGCGCGCGAGAACGAGAACGTCAAAACCCACGGCAGGCGGCCGCGGAAGCGGCGGTGCATCGTGTTCAGCCGCGCCGATGCCAGCTCGGCGCTCTGGCCGCCCGACAGGAACGCGATGCCGGGCACCGCGGCCGGCACATGGCGCAGCAGCGTGTTGACGGTGGCGTCGGCCACGTCATCCAGGCCGTCCTGCCGCGTGCAGGCCAGACCCGGCAGCACCATGTTCGGCTTCAGCAGCAGACCTTCCAGCAACACCTGTTGCGCCTGCAGTTGCACGAAGGTGGCGTGCAGCACGCGGCCGCTGATCTCGGCGCATTGCTGCAGCGTGTGCGCGCCGTCCATCAACACCTCGGGCTCGACGATGGGCACCAGGCCGGCCTCCTGGCACAGCGCCGCATAACGCGCCAGCGCATGCGCGTTGGCCTCGATGCTGGCGTCGCTGGGCAGGCCGTCGCCCGGCGTGATCACGGCGCGCCACTTGGCGAAGCGTGCGCCCAGGCTGGCGTATTCGGCCAGCCGTTCGCGCAGGCCGTCCAGCCCTTCGGTGACTTTTTCGCCGGCGTGGCCGGCAAGCGGCGTTGCACCGCGGTCGACCTTGATGCCGGGCACGATGCCGGCGTCGGCCAGCGCCTGCACGAAGGACACGCCGTCGTGGCGGCGCTGGCGCAGGGTTTCGTCGTAGAGGATGGCGCCGCTGATGCTGTCGGCCAGGCCCGGCGTCGTGATGAGCAGTTCGCGCCAGTCGCGGCGCTTCGCCTCGGTCTGTGCGATGCCCAGCGCGGCGAAGCGCCTGTTGCAGGTGGGAGTGCTTTCGTCCATCGCCAGCAGGCCCTTGTCGGCGGCCATCAACTGCGCGGCGGTGGCGTGCAAGGCCTTCGAGTTCGACGTGTTCATGGCGGCGCCTTTCGTATTGGCCGTATGGGCGCCATCGTGCGCCATCCATGATCTCCCCGTCTTCGTGTCGCTTCGGCCGCGCGCTCCGGCACGGCTGAGCGCATTCAGCGCCGGGCGGCCGCGTCGTCGGGGGTGCTTGCGGGGCCGCTCGTCGATGGGTTCGTCGCCGGGTTCGCCGGCTCACCCGTCGCTGCACCCGGCCATGGCGTCAGAACGCCATCCATCGGTTTCGGCGGCGCTGGTGCTGGCGCCTTGACCACCGTGCCGGCGCTGACGAAGCCGGCCAGCACCTCGCCGTCGTGCAGGCCGAGCGCGCGGCACAGCACGCGGTCGGCGCAACGCTCGCCGCTGAGCATGATGGCGCCGTAGCCCAGCGCCTGCAGCGCGTGCAGCAGGTTGCCGAGTGCCGCGCCGGCGGCCAGCCATTGTTCGTGCGCGGGCACGCTGACACTGTGGCGCGGGCAGACCACGAAGGCCAGCAGCGTGGGTGCGTTCGACGCATGCTCGCGGGTGCGCGCCAGATCGTTGGCCGTGGCCAGCGGGTCGCGGCGCTGCTTCTCCTGTTCGAACAGCGTGGCCAGTTCGTCGCGCCGCGCGTGCGGGATCTGGATCAGCCGCCACGGCACGAGGCCGCCGTGGTCGGGCGCGCGCAGCGCCACCTGCAGCGCGCGCTGCAGTTCGCTGTCGTCAGGCCCGGGCGCGCCGAGCCGGCGCGGCGCCACCGAACGCCGCGCCTGAAGCACGGCCAGCGCGTCGCTCACGCCATCGTTCACGCAGGTTTGACGGCCAGCAGCGCGCGGTGCCGGGTGACGGCTTCGGTGACGATGCCGCTCAGGCCGATGTCGTTGCCGCTGTCGAACGAGGCCAGGAATTCGCGCCGCATGCGCGGCTCCCAGAAGCGTTTGATGTGCATCGCGATGTCTTCCAGCGCCTGCGGGCGATCGGGCATCGCGGCGAAGAAGTCGCCGATCTGGTTGGCCATGCGGACGAGGGTTTCAATGTGCATGCGAAGTCTCCGCGCTGCCGTCGAGCGACAGTCTGTCGGGGTGGCAATAGACCACCAGATCCTGCTGGCGTGCGAAGCCGACGAGCGTCAGTCCGGCGCGTTCGGCGGTGGTCACCGCCAGCGACGTGGGGGCCGAGACGGCGGCCAGCAGCGAGACGCCGGCCAGCGCGGTCTTCTGCACCATCTCGAAGCTGGCGCGGCTGGTGACGGCGATGAAGCCGCTCCCGGCGTCGACCGTGTTGCGCGCCAGCGCGCCGATCAGCTTGTCGAGCGCGTTGTGGCGGCCCACGTCCTCGCGCAGCCACAGCACCTCGCCATCGGCCGAGCACCATGCGGCGGCGTGCACGGCGCCGGTGGCCTGCTGCAAGGTCTGCAGTGCGCGGAACTGCGCCATCGCGTGGCTGATGGCGCGGCGGCTGAAACTGGCCTGGCGCGGCAGCGGCGCGAGTTCACGCACCACCTGGCTCAGGCTTTCGGTGCCGCACAGGCCGCAGCCGGTGCGGCCGCTCAACGAACGCCGGCGCTCCTTCAGGCGCATGAACGCGGCCGACGCCACGCGCAGGTGCAGCGTGATGCCGAGTGCCGAGGGTTCCTCGTCGACGGCGTAGAGGTCGTCGGCTGAATCGAGAATGCCTTCGGTGAGCGAAAAGCCGAGCGCGAAGTCTTCGAGGTCGAGCGGCGTCGCCAGCATCACCGCGTGCGAGATGCCGTTGTATTCCAGCGCCACCGGCATCTCGTCGGCCACCCAGTCCTGCACTTCGAAGGTGTGGCCGGCGCGCACGCCGCGCACCTGCAGCGCGTGTGCGCCCTCGCAGAAGGCGACGGCCTCGTCGGGCGGCGGGTTGGAAACGTCGATCGCAACCATCGTTCACTTCGCGGGGATGGATTCGCCGCTCTCGGTGCGCGCCCGCAGGAGCTCCTGCTGCACGCGGTTGAAGCGGCTGTATTCCTTCTGCCATGCCGATGGCTGCATCACCGGCATCACCTGCACCGCGGTGACCTTGTATTCGGGGCAGCTCGTGGCCCAGTCGGAGTTGTCGGTGGTGATGACGTTGGCGCCCGATTCGGGGAAGTGGAAGGTGGTGTAGACGACGCCCGGCTGCATGCGGTCGGACACCAGCGCGCGCAGAACCGTTTCGCCGGCGCGGCTGGTGACGCCGACCCAGTCGTCGTTCCTGATGCCACGCTCCTCGGCGTCGTGCGGATGGATCTCGAGCCGGTCTTCGCTGTGCCACTGGCTGTTCGGCGTGCGCCGGGTCTGCGCGCCGACGTTGTACTGCGAGAGGATGCGCCCGGTGGTCAGCAGCAGCGGGAACTTGCGCGTGACCTTCTCGTCGGTGGCCACGTACTGGGTGATGATGAAACGGCCCTTGCCGCGCACGAAGGTGTCGACGTGCATCGTCGGTGTGCCGTCGGGCGCGGCTTCGTTGCACGGCCACTGGATGCTGCCCATCTCGTCGATCTTCCTGAAACTGACGCCGCTGAAGGTGGGCGTCAGCGCCGCGATCTCGTCCATGATCTCTTCCGGATCCTTGTAGTTCATCGGGTAGCCGAGGGCCTGCGACAGCTTCACCGTCACTTCCCAGTCGGCATAGCCGTTCTTCGGTTCCATCGCCTTGCGCACGCGCGAGACGCGACGCTCGGCGTTCGTGAACGTGCCGTCCTTTTCCAGGAACGACGAGCCGGGCAGGAAGACGTGCGCGTACTTGGCGGTCTCGTTGAGGAACAGGTCCTGCACGACGATGCATTCCATCGCCATCAGCGCCGCGGCCACGTGCTGCGTATTGGGGTCGGACTGCACGATGTCTTCGCCCTGCACGTACAGGCCCTTGAAGCTGCCGTCCATCGCGGCGTCGAACATGTTCGGGATGCGCAGCCCCGGCTCGGGGTTGATCTTGACGCCCCAAACGGCTTCGAACGAGGTGCGCACGGTGGTGTCGGCCACATGGCGGTAGCCCGGCAGCTCGTGCGGGAAGCTGCCCATGTCGCACGAGCCCTGCACGTTGTTCTGGCCGCGCAGCGGGTTCACGCCGACACCTTCGCGGCCGACGTTGCCGGTGGCCATCGCGAGGTTGGCGATGCCCATCACCGCGGTCGATCCCTGCGCGTGTTCGGTGACACCCAGGCCGTAGAAGATGGCGCCGTTGCCGGCGCTCGCGAACAGGCGTGCGGCGGCGCGCACGTCGGCCGCCGGCACGCCGGTGGCTTCGGCCATCGCCTCGGGCGAGTTCTCGGCGCGCGAGACGAATTCGCGCCAGTCGGCGAAGGCCTTGGCTTCGCAGCGCTCGGCGACGAAGGCTTCGGCGATGAGCCCTTCGGTGGCGATGACGTGCGCCAGCGAGGTCAGCATCGCGACGTTGGTGCCGGGTTTGAGCGCGAGGTGGAAGCTGGCCTCGACGTGCGGCGTGCGCACGATGTCGATGCGCCGCGGGTCGATGACGATCAGCTTCGCGCCCTGGCGCAGCCGCCGCTTCAGGCGCGACGCGAACACCGGGTGGCCGTCGGTCGGGTTGGCGCCGATGATCATCACCACGTCGGACTTCTCCACCGACTTGAAGGTCTGGGTGCCGGCCGATTCACCGATGGTCGACTTCAGCCCGTAGCCGGTGGGCGAGTGGCACACGCGCGCGCAGGTGTCGACGTTGTTGTTGCCGAAGGCCGCGCGCACCAGTTTCTGCACCAGGTAGGTTTCTTCGTTGGTGCAGCGCGACGAAGTGATGCCGCCGATCGAGTCGACCCCGTGTTTGGCCTGCAGGCGCTTGAACTCGCTCGCGGCGTGGCCGATGGCCACGTCCCAGCTCACCTCCTGCCAGGGGTCGGTGATCTTGTCGCGGATCATCGGCTTCAGGATGCGGTCGGCGTGCGTGGCGTAGCCCCATGCGAAGCGGCCCTTGACGCATGAATGGCCTTCGTTGGCCTTGCCGTCCTTCCACGGCGTCATGCGCACGAGCTCGTCGCCCTTCATCTCGGCCTTGAAGCCGCAACCCACGCCGCAGTAGGCGCAGGTGGTGGTGACGCTGCGCTCGGGCAGGCCCATCGTGATGACCGATTTCTCCTGCAGCGAACCCGTGGGGCAGGCACTGACGCAGGCGCCGCAGCTCACGCATTCGGACTCCATGAAGGGCTCGTCCTGGCCGGCCGAAACACGCGATTCGAAGCCGCGCCCGCTGATGGTCAGCGCAAACGTGCCCTGCGTTTCCTCGCAGGCGCGCACGCAGCGGTTGCAGACGATGCACTGCGCGGGGTCGTAGGTGAAGTAGGGGTTGGACTCGTCCTTCGCTGCGTTGGCGTGATTGGCGCCGTCGAAGCCGTAGCGCACGTCGCGCCCGTCGCCCACGCCGCAGGCGGCCATCATCGTCTGCAGCTCGGTGGTGTCTTCGGCCGCCGACTGCGGCGGCAGGTCCGACAGGTAGAGCTCCATCACGCCGCGCCGCAGCGTCTGCAGCCTGTCGCTTTGTGTACGCACCACCATGCCGGCCTCGGCCGGCGTCGTGCACGACGCGGGGTAGCCCTTGCGCCCTTCGATCTCCACCAGGCACAGCCGGCACGAGCCGAAAGCCTCGAGGCTGTCGGTGGCGCAGAGTTTGGGCACCTGGATGCCGGCTTCGGCCGCGGCGCGCATCAGCGACGTGCCTTCGGGCACCGTGACCTGAACGCCGTCGATCTGCAGCGTGAGCTCGCGCGTGGATTCGCGCGCCGGCGTGCCGAAGTCGATGTCCCTGAGGTTGACGTGTTGCAGCATGGTGTTCCTTCCTTCGCCGTGTCTCAGGCGGTGACGGGCTCGACGCTGATGCCGAAGTCCTGCGGATAGTGGTTCAGTGCCGACAGCACAGGGTAGGGCGTCATGCTGCCCATCGCGCACAGCGAGCCGTTGACCATGGTGTCGCAGAGGTCGCGCAGCAGCACGACCTGCTGCTCGCGGCCGGCGCCGTCGCGGATCTTGTCGATCACCTCGACGCCACGCACCGCGCCGATGCGGCACGGCGTGCACTTGCCGCACGACTCGATGGCGCAGAACTCCATCGCATAACGCGCCAGCTTCGACAGGTCGGCCGTGTCGTCGTGCACGACGAGGCCGCCATGGCCGATGCCGGCGCCGATGCCGGCGTAGGCCTCGTAGTCCATCGGCACGTCCCACTGCGACTCGGGGATGTAGGCGCCCAGCGGACCGCCGACCTGCACCGCCTTGATCGGCCGCCCGCTGGCGCTGCCGCCGCCGAAGTCGTACAGCAGTTCGCGCAGCGTGACGCCGAAGGCCTTCTCGACCAGGCCGCCGTGGCGGATGTTGCCAGCAAGCTGGAACGGCAGCGTGCCGGTGGAGCGGCCCATGCCGTGGTCGCAATAGAACTGCGCGCCGCGCGCCAGGATCAATGGCACCGACGCGAAGGTGATGACGTTGTTGATGACCGTCGGCTGGCCGAACAGCCCCTGGATGGCCGGCAGCGGCGGCTTCGCACGCACGATGCCGCGTTTGCCTTCCAGGCTTTCGAGCATCGCCGTTTCTTCGCCGCAGACGTAGGAGCCGGCGCCCTTGCGCACCTCCAGATGAAAGGCGCGGCCCGAGCCGCCGATGTCGTCGCCCAGGAAACCGGCGGCCGTGGCGCGCGTGATGGCTTCGCGCATCGTCGCCACCGCATGCGGGTATTCCGAGCGGATGTAGACGTAGCCGCGCGTGGCGCCGACCGCGAGCGCGGCGATCGCCATGCCTTCGATCAGCATGTACGGGTCGCCCTCCATCGTCATGCGGTCGGAGAAGGTGCCCGAGTCGCCTTCATCGGCGTTGCAGGCGACGTACTTCTGCGCTGCCGGCGTCTGCAACACGGTCTTCCACTTGATGCCGGCGGGGAAGGCGGCGCCGCCCCGGCCGCGCAGCCCTGAATCGGTGACCTCCTTGACGAGCGCCGGGCCGTCGAGCGCCAGCGCGCGGCGCAGGCCGGCCCAGCCTTCGTTGGCCTCGTAGTCGGCCAGCGACAGCGGATCGGTGATGCCCATGCGGCGGAAGGTCAGGCGCTCCTGGCGCGCCAGGTACGGAATGGCCTCGGTCGGCCCCAGGCGCAGCGCGTGCTCTGCGCCCTGCAGCAGGCCGGCGGCCATGAGCGCAGGCACGTCCTGCGGCGTCACCGGGCCGTAGGCGATGCGGCCTGCGGGGGTGGCCACCTCGACCAGCGGTTCGAGCCAGAACAGGCCCCGCGAACCGTTGCGCACGATGTTCACGGCGTGGCCGGCATCGGCGCAGGCCGAGCGCAGCGCCGACGCCACCTCGTCGGCGCCCATCGCCAGCGCGGCGGCGTCGCAGGGCACATACAGCGTGGTGGCGCTCATTGCGAAATCTCCCAGCCCGCGACGATGCCCGCCAGCTTGCCTGCCGTCATGCGGCCATGCACACGTTCGTCGACCATCACCGCCGGCGACAGCGCACACAGCCCCAGGCAGTACACCGGCTCCAGCGTCACGCCGCCATCGGCGCGTGTGCTGTGCGACTTGCAGCCCAGCAATTGCTCGGCCTGCGCCAGCAGCTCGTCGGCACCGCGCGCCTGGCAGGACTCGGCGCGGCACACCTGCACCACGTGGCGGCCCGGCGGCGCGGCGCGGAAGAAGTGGTAGTAGGTGACGACGCCGTGCACCTCGGCACGCGAGAGGTTCAGCGCATGCGCGATCTCGCCGACCGTCGTGGCCGGCACATGGCCCAGCGCCTCCTGCACGTCGTGCAGGATAGGCAGCAGTGCGCCGGCTTCGCCGGCGTGGCGCGCCAGGATGTCGCGCACGGTGCTCAGCGCATCGGGCGCGCTGATGGTTTCGGCAGCAGTCATCGGGGTGGACTCGCGGTTTGTTGCGGGACTCGATGCGGGCGGGTTAGCCCATTCGAGGCGTGCAAGTCTTGCCAACGCCTGCGGCTGCGTCCAATCATTTCGGGCAATGGACCGATAGGTTCGCAAAATCAGGGATAGCCCGCAGTCGCCCGCTGCAGTCGGCGCCAAGTGCGTCACGCGGGGGTGCGCCCAGCGGCGCTCAGCGTCGCATCAGCTCTTCACCCGGCCACGGGCCCCGAATGGCGCGCCGCGATCTGCAGCCACGCGTCTTCCTGCGCAAACGCAAGCGCGGCTTCGAGCGTGCGCGACGGGCGGTTGCTGTCGTGCACCATGAATGCGATCGGCACTTCGATGTGCGGCTCCACCAGCGGCAGCGCCTCGAGCTCAGGGTAACCCTGCATCGCGCCGAGCAGCGCGCCCGGCAGCACGCTGCAGACCTGGCCGGCGACGACGCTCATCACCAGCGTCACGGTGGAATTGCTTTCGATCGCCGGCGTGACGCTGGCCCCGGCGGCGCCGAAAGCACGGTCGACGATGCTGCGGTTGTGCATCTCGCCGGACAGCATGCACAGCGGCAGTGCCGCCGCATCGCGCCAGGCCATCGTTGTGTGTCCCGGCAGCGGGCCGCTGCGCGGCGCCGCGCAGCGGCGCAGCAGGAAGTAGTGCTCGGTGTACTGGGGCACCACGCGCAGATGGGCGCGGCTGTCGTCGGTGCGCTCGGCGTAGCCCAGGCTCATGTCGAGCATCAGGTTTTCGAGCCCGGCTTCGAGGTCGATCGAGCTCATCGAGCGCAGCGTCGGCACGATGCCCGGGTGGCGCGCCTGCAGCATCGCGATGAAGCGCGCGGCCATCGGCATCGCGGTGGGAATGGCGCCGACGCGCAGGTGGCCGTGCGGGTCACCGCTGCCGCTGGCCAGGTCCTGCTGCAGCAGTTCCTGCTCGCGCAGCATGCGGCGCGCGCTGTCGAGCACACGTTCGCCTTCGGTCGTGAAGCCGGCGAAGTTGCGGCCGCGCTTGACGATCGAGACACCGAAGCTTTCTTCCAGCGCGCGCAAGGCGTTCGACAGCGCCGGCTGCGTGACGTGGCAGGCCAGAGCGGCGCGGCCGAAGTGGCGCTGTTCGTCCAGCGCCACCAGATACTTCAGCGAAACGAAGAGGTTCATCGCGGCGCCAAGCATAAGGCGCCGCGACGCGCCGCCGGTGGCCGGTTCAGGAGATGACGCCCCGCATGCGCAGCATCTCGACCACGAGGTCGGCCGCCTTCTCGGCCGCGATCTCGGCGGTGTTCAGGCGCAGCTCGGGCGCCTCGGGTGCTTCGTAGGGCGAATCGATGCCGGTGAAGTTGCGCAGCTCGCCGCGGCGCGCCTTCTTGTACAGCCCTTTGACGTCGCGGCTTTCGGCCACGGCCAGCGGCGTGTCGACGTGGATCTCGATGAACTCGGCCTCGCCGACCAGGCTGCGCGCCAACGCGCGCTCGGCGCGGAACGGCGAGATGAAGGCTGTCAGCACGATGAGGCCGGCATCGACCATCAGGTGCGCCACCTCGCCAACGCGGCGCACATTCTCGACGCGGTCGCCTTCGGTGAAGCCGAGGTCCTTGTTCAGGCCGTGACGCACGTTGTCGCCATCGAGCAGATACGAATGGCGGCCGAGCGCGTACAGCCGTTTTTCCACCAGGTTCGCAATCGTCGACTTGCCTGCGCCCGACAGGCCGGTGAACCACAGCACCACCGGCTTCTGGCCCATGAGCTGGCCGCGCGCGGCCTTGTCGACATCCACCGCCTGCATGTGGATGTTGTGCGAACGCCGCAGCGCGAAGTTCAGCATGCCGGCGCCGACCGTGTTGTTGCTCAGGCGGTCGATGAGGATGAAGCCGCCGGTGTCGCGGTTGTCGGTGTAGGCGTCGAAGGCCACCGCGCGGTCGAGCGCGATGTTGCAGACGCCGATCTCGTTGAGCTCCAGCACCTTGGCGGCCAGGTGCTCCATCGTATTGACATTGATCTTGTACTTGGGCTCGGTGATGGTGGCGCTGACCATGCGCGTGCCGATCTTCATCAGATAGGGCCGGCCCGGCAGCAGCGCTTCATCGGACATCCAGACGATGCTGCACTCGAACTGGTCGGCCACCTCGGCGGGCGCGCCGGCGACCGAGATCACGTCGCCGCGCGAGATGTCGATCTCGTCGTTCAGCGTCAGCGTCACCGACTGGCCGGCCACGGCCTGGTCAAGATCGGCACCGTAGGTGACGATGCGCGCCACCGTGCTTTCGCGGCCCGAAGGCTGCACGCGCACACGGTCGCCCGGCTTCACGCTGCCGCTGGCCACCAGGCCGCTGAAGCCGCGAAAGTCGAGGTTGGGGCGGTTGACCCACTGCACCGGCAGCCGGAACGGGCTGGCCTGCAGGCGCGTCTCGTCGACCTCGCAGGTCTCCAGCAGGCCCATCAGCGTCGGCCCGTGGTACCACGGTGTGCGCTGGCTGGGCGTCGTCATGTTGTCGCCCTTCAGGCCCGACAGCGGAATCGACGTGATGTCCTTCAACCCGATCTGCCGGGCGAACTCGCGGTAGTCCTCGTCGATGCGCTTGAACGTCTCCTGAGAGAAGTCGACGAGGTCCATCTTGTTGATCGCCAGCACCACCTTGCGGATGCCGATCAGGCTGACCAGAAAGCTGTGGCGGCGCGTCTGCGTCAGCACGCCCTTGCGCGCGTCGACCAGGATCACCGCGACATCGGCGGTCGACGCGCCGGTGATCATGTTGCGCGTGTACTGCTCGTGGCCCGGGGTGTCGGCGACGATGAACTTGCGCAGGTCGGTGCTGAAGAAGCGGTAGGCGACGTCGATCGTGATGCCTTGTTCACGCTCGGCCGACAAGCCGTCGACGAGCAGCGCGAAGTCGATGTCGCCGCCTTGCGTGCCCCATTTCTTCGAGTCGGCTTCGATGGCCGCGAGCTGGTCCTCGAACAGCATCTTCGATTCATACAGCAGGCGCCCGATGACGGTGCTCTTGCCGTCGTCGACCGAGCCGCAGGTGATGAAGCGCAGCAGGCCCTTTTTTTCGTGCTGGCGCAGGTAGCCCTGGATGTCGTTGGCGATGAGGTCGGATACGTGTGCCATCAGATTTCCGGAATTTCAGTGGACCAAGCCGCTTGCGCGGAACCGGCTTTGCCGGTGCGCTGCAAGAGCTCCCTCGGGGGCAGCGACCGGGAGGGGGCGTGGGGGCTCAAAAGTAGCCTTCCTGCTTCTTTTTCTCCATGGAGGCCGCAGCGTCGTGGTCGATCATGCGGCCCTGGCGTTCGCTGGTGCGCGTGAGCAGCATCTCCTGGATGATGTCGACCAGCGTCTCAGCCTCGGACTCCACCGCGCCCGACAGCGGATAGCAGCCCAGCGTGCGAAAGCGCACCTTCTTCATCATCGGCGTCTCGCCGGGTTTCAGCCGCATGCGTTCGTCGTCGACCATGATCAGCGCGCCGTCGCGTTCGACCACCGGCCGCAAGGCCGAGTAGTACAGCGGCACGATGGGCACGTTCTCGAGGTGGATGTACTGCCAGATGTCGAGCTCGGTCCAGTTCGAGATCGGGAACACGCGGATCGACTCGCCTTTGTGCTTGCGGCTGTTGTACAGGTGCCAGAGCTCGGGGCGTTGGCTCTTCGGGTCCCAGCGGTGCTGGGCGCTGCGGAACGAGAAGATGCGCTCCTTCGCGCGCGACTTTTCCTCGTCGCGCCGTGCACCGCCGAAGGCGGCGTCGAAGCCGTACTTGTCCAGCGCCTGCTTCAGGCCCTGCGTCTTCCACATGTCGGTGTGGATCTGCGAGCCGTGGTCGAAGGGATTGATGCCCATCGCCTTGGCCTCCGGGTTGTGGTAGACGAGCAGCTCCATGCCCATCTCGTTGGCCATGCGCTCGCGCATCGCGTACATGTCGCGGAACTTCCACGTCGTGTCCACATGCAGCAGCGGGAACGGCGGCGGCGCCGGATAGAAGGCCTTGCGCGCCAGGTGCAGCATCACCGCGCTGTCCTTGCCGATGGAATAGAGCATCACCGGCTTGTCGGCTTCGGCGACGACCTCGCGCAGGATGTGGATGCTTTCGGCTTCGAGCCGCTGAAGGTGCGTGAGTTGGATCGGTTCTTCCATGTGTCCACCGTGGGCGGCCGCGCCGCATGTTGCGATGCAGCAGTTCGGGCGCCGCAGGCGCGCGAGTATCACCCATGGTCGGCCCGGCCCGGTTCGCGCACGGCCCCAAGCCTTGGGGGGAAGGGGCGGACTTTCGGCAAACTTTCGAGAAGGAATTTGCACCGCAACCCGTGGCCTTTTCCGCAGAGCAGCGCTGCATGCAACGCGCAAACTGGTCGAAGACTTGGTGTCCCGTTCCAACCCCGCGCTCCTGGTAGCGCACCCCAAGCCGCAAGGAGCTTTCGATGAACATGTCCGTCAAAAATGGCATTGCCAATCCCATCAGCGCCATGCCCGTGCGCGCGCCGTCGGCCGAACGCCAGGACTTCCGCGCCCTGGGCAAGGCCCTGAAGTCGGGCGACATGAGTGCCGCCAAGGTCGCTTATGCCGAGGTCGTGAAGGACGCCCCCGAGGGGGCTTCCGTGACCCCCGGCAGCCCGTTCGTGCAACTCGGCGCGGCGCTCAGGAGCGGCGATGCCGATGCGGCGAAAGCCGCCTTCAGCGCGATGATCAAGGACGCGCGCGCAAACCACGGCGGTGGTGCGCTGCCGCCGCCGGCGATCTCGCTGCCGCCGACGCTCGCGCCGGTGGCCTCGACCACCGGTGGCACGGCCGGTGGCACCTTGAACGAAGTCGCCTGAAGACCGACACGGTGCTTGCAGGAGGCGGCGCACACGCTACAGTGCGCGCCGCACGGCGCCGCGGGCAATCCGCCTTCGCGAGCCGCATCCTGGAGAGACCGTGTCCGAAGCCGCTGCCCGCCCGCCCTATACCGACCCCGCCTGGCTGCAGGCCCTGATCCAGATCGTCCGCGATGCGGGCGATCTGATCATGTCGGTGTACGCCACCGATTTCGCGGTGCGCGGCAAGGCCGATGCATCACCCGTCACCGAAGCCGACGAGAAGGCCGAAGCGCTCATCGTCGCGGCGCTGCGGCGTCTGGCGCCCCAGGTGCCTATCGTCGCCGAGGAAGCGATCGCCGCCGGCGCGCAGGTGCAGGTGGGCGACTGGTTCTGGCTTGTCGATCCGCTCGACGGCACCAAGGAATTCATCAGCCGCAACGGCGAATTCTCCGTCAACGTCGCGCTCGTGCACGGCGGCGTGCCGGTGCTCGGTGTCGTGCTCGCGCCGGCACTGGACCGCCTGTTCGCCGGCGTGCGGGGGCAGGGCGCATTCGTCGAGCACGCCGGTCAACGCCGCAACATCGCATGCCGCGCCGTACCGGCGGACGGCCTGACCGTCGTTGCCAGCCGCTCGCACGGTGACGCCGCCGCGCTGGATGCCTTCCTGGCCGGCCGCACCGTGGCCGCACTGGCCAACGCCGGCTCGTCGCTGAAGCTGTGCATGGTGGCCGCGGGCGAGGCCGATCTGTACCCGCGCCTGGGCCGCACGATGGAGTGGGACATCGCGGCTGGTCACGCCGTGCTGCTGGCCGCCGGAGGCTCGGTGAACGATCTCAGCGGCGCGCCACTTCGCTATGGCAAACCCGGCTTCGACAACCCGCACTTCGCAGCCGCCGGGCTCACCTGAACTGGTCGGGCCTGTGGCATACACCACGTCATAGGTCACGGACTCGTTGATTCGTGGGGGTGGTTGGCGGAAAACTTGCTTTGGCCCAAAGGTAACATCGCCGCCGAATTGCGCCACACGGCGCCAATGCATATCCGCGGCAGGGTGTTTGTCTGCCGAAGTAGCCATATCGAAGGAATCGGGCCATGAGTTTTCGGGGCTTGGTCTTGTGGAGCCTGCTTTGCTGCGCGCTGTTGCTTTCGGCGTGTGGCGGAGGCAGCGGCCGGCAAGGCAGCGATGTCGTCGTCACCGGCGTCGGCCCGTCGGCGCAACTCAACGGCGGCGATGTCGCGAACTTCGTGATGACGGTCAGCAATGCCGGCAGCTACGCGGTCGCCGACGTGGTGATCAAGAACGCGGTGTCGCAGATGCCGCAGTCCAGCCTCGTCATCACCTGCAGCGCCAGCGGCGATGTCGCTTGTCCTTCGCCGACCGGCAGCACCATGACGGTGCCCAGCCTGCCCGCCGGTGCGAGCCTGGTGTTCCATGTCAGCGGGCCGTCGGTGCTGGGCGCCAGCGGCAACGTCAGCGACACCATGTCGGCCAGCGTGGGCTCGGGCGACACCGACACCAGCAACAACACCGCCACGGCCTACGGCGCGGTGGTCAGCAACGACGTGGGCGTGACGGCCACGCCGCCCGCCGGCCCCTTGCTGGACGGGCCCGCCACCTTCACGATGGTGGTCGCCAATGCGGGGCCGAACGACGCCACCAACGTGAGTCTGGCCACCTCGACCAGCGCCAACGTGACGCTGCGCCCGCAGGACGTGAGTTGCGTCGCCAACGCCAACACCGGCGGTGTGGCGAGCCCGCAGGCATCCGTTCCCACCCTGCAGGCCGACGGCACGCTGTTGAGCCCTCTGATCCCGGCCACCGGGGGCTTGACCTGTTCGGTCAACGTGACGGTGGCGCAGGCGACCAACGGATTCGCCGTCGTGACGATGCAGGCCACGGCCCTGGGCGACTCCCGCGTCGGCAACAACGCGGGCACGGCGTCGGTCAGCGCGACGCTGGTCAACGATCTCGGTGTGGTCGTCACCGCGCCCGCGGGGCCCTTGCTCACGTCGGCGGCAACCTTCAACGCCGTCATCAGCAATGCCGGGCCTTCCACCGCCACCGGCGTCACGTTCACCAACACCACCAGCAGCAGCCTGAGCCTGGCGGGGCCGATCAGTTGCGCCGCCACGGGTGGCGCCGCGCTGCCGGTACTGCAGCCGGATGGCGTGACGTGGCTGTCGGCTTCGATTCCCGCCAACGGCAGCTTGAACTGCAGCATTCCGACGGCGGTGACCGAGGGGACCAACGGCCTGGTTTCCGATACGGTGTCGCTGAGCATCACCGATGACCCGCGCACTGTGAACAACAGTTCGCAGGCCGCCGTGCAGGCCACGCTGGTCAACAACGTCAGCGTCGCCGGCAATGCCGCGCCGCTCACCGTGCCTGGCGCCAGTACCCAGTCGCTCACCTTCAGCGTCGGCAACAGCGGCCCGGGCACGGCCTACAACGTGGCGTTGAGCAACACGCTGTCGGGCGCAATTGCCTACTCCAACACGTCCAATCCGGTGCAATGCAGTGGCGGTTCCGTGCCCCCCGCGACGTTCAGCCTCAGTGGCCTCACCGCCACCAGCACGGTGCCGGTGATTGCCGTCGGTGACGTGTTGACCTGCAGCGTGCCGGTCGCGGTGAACCCGGCGGCGAACGGCACGGTGGCGTCGACCCTGTCGGCCGTGGCGCCCTACGACACGCTGAACATCAACAACAGCGCCACGGTGTCAACGGTGGCGACCAGCGCCGATGTCGGCGTCTCGCAGACCGCAGCCAGCACCGTCGCGGCGGGCACCGCGGCCACCTTCAGCGTGGTGGTCGCCAACCCGCGCGGTCAGGGGCCGGCCAACAACATGACCCTGACGTGGACGGCGTCGGCGCCGTCCGGGGTGACGTTCGCTGCGCCCACCTGCGTGGCGCTGGGCGGCGGCGTCTGCCCGTCCGCCGTGCTGCCCAACGTGGCGAACGCCGTGCCCACCCTGCTCAACGGCGCGTCACTGCTGTTCACCTTCACCGCCACGAGTGCAAACGTCGCCGACCGCGGCGCCATCGTCAACAACGTCACCGTATCCTCAGACGGCGATACCAATTCGACGAACAACACGACGACGGCCACGACGCAGGTGGTCAATCCCGCCAACGGCAGCTATTCGGTCTTCGCCGCGGACGGGCGGCCTTACAGCCTGAGCATCGACTTCGGCAATCCGACCCAGGGGCAGGGGGCGAGCTACACGATGTCGGGCAACGGCCTGTCAAACACCCACGCTTTCACCCTGGACCCCGGCGGCACGGGCGACTACGTCGCGAACGACAACGCCAAGGTGCGACTGCGCATCGCGCAGGATCTGATCGTCGGCAGCCACGACTTTGCAGGCGGCGTTCAGCCCTTCGTCGCCGCGCGCAGTTTTGTCGGCAACGTCGCGCAGATCGCGGGCTCCTACAACCTGGCCACGCGCGTCGTGCCGAGTGCGGGCGCAGCGAGCACACATGCCGCAACGGCGCTGATCTCGGGCAATACCTTGTCGGTCTGCCAGAGCGAAACGGTCGACGTCAGCACCGTCGGCAACTGCGCACCCGCCGATCTGACGACCTACACGCTGAGTGTCAGCAACAACGTGTTTTCGGGACTGTCCTCGGGCAACGACACCTTCCCGTTCTACGTTGCCAACAGCGGTGCCGCCAAGGTGCTGCTGAGCGCGTCCCCGATCAGCGGCGGCAGCCAGCAGTTGCGCGTGGGCCTGATCGACTTCCAGGGCGGACTGACCTATGGCGGCCTGCGCGGCCCGAGCGTCGCGCCGAATGCAGCGGCCGACTGGCTGTCGGTGGCGCTCGATGCCGGCGGGGGCGCGCCGACCTATGCCGCGTCTTCGGTCCTGGGCCTGGGCACGAACGACACGGCAAACCTGCTTGCCATCAACACGGCCGGGCGGGGTCCGTTCAGCATGCTCAAGGGCGCCAGCACGGCCTACAGTGGCCAGATCTACCTCATGCAGTCCAACCCGCTGACGCTGGTGTTCGGCAGCAGCAGCTTCGGCGGCGCGGGCGCCAGCGGCATGCTCGTGATCGGGTTGCCATGAAAACCGATGAACGGCCGGCATGGGCTCTCGCAACAAGGCCCGACCTTCTGAAGGAACGCAATTGAGCTTCAATCACATCGTCTTCATCGTGATGGACAGTTGCCGCCACGATTCGTTCGTGGCTGCGAAGACGCCCCACATCGACCGCCTGGGCAGCGCCGAGAAGCGCTATTCCTACGCTTCCTGGACCGCGCCATCGCATTACGCCTTCACGATGGGCATGCTCCCGCACGCCAGCCCGAAGAACGTCTATGCCTCCGAGGTCTACAAGGAGGAATTCATGCAATGGAAGGACCGCATCGGCACCGAGGACGTGTCGTTCAAGGACTTCCTGCCCGAACTGTCGCTGCCGCGTCTGCTGGCCAAGCTGGGCTACCGCACGGTGGCCAAGGTGTCGATGCCGGTGCTCAACAAGTACACGCTGATCAGCAAGCACTTCGACGAATACAAGTTGATGGACAACCACAACAACTTCGCCGGCATGATCGAAGAGATGGAGTTTCCCGAGGACGAGCCGCACTACTACTTCCTCAACCTCGGCGAAACCCACTACCCGTACATGCTGGAGGCCGACAAGCTGCCGCATGTTTCGGGCGTGCACGGCGTTCTCAAGGCGATGGGCAACGACAAGGAAGTGGCGGCCCATCAGGAGCAGAGTTTCGACCCGGCGCTGATGAAGATGCTGCATCAGCAGCAGATCAAGTGCGTCGAATACGTGGACGGCCTGATCGGCACCTTGATGGCCAAGGCGCCCGCGAACACCTGGTTCATCGTCACCGCCGACCACGGCGAGTTGTTCGGCGAGGACGGCTACTTCGGCCACGGACCCATCATGCACGAGAAGTGCTTCGAGATTCCTTTCGTCGAGGGCCTGCCGGCCTGAGTCACTGCATGGCAGCACCGATCTTCCTGCTCGCGCCGCCGAGGTCCTACACCTCGCTGGTGAATGCCATGCTGGGCCAGCATCCGCAGGCTTTCGGCCTGCCGGAGCTGTGCCTGTTCAACGTCGACAAGCTGATCGACCTGTGGCGCGGCTCGAAGACCGAGATTTCCGAGAACGGCTCGCTGGTGCGCCACGGCCTGTTGCGCGCGGTGGCCGAGATCTACAGCGGCGAGCAGCGCTCCACCTCGATCAACATGGCATTTGCCTGGGCCTCGGCGCGCGAGCAGTGGGATACCGCGCAGGTCTACCAGGAGATCGTCGCCAAGATCCACCCGCTGGTCGCGGTGGAGAAGAGCCCGTCGTACACGATGTCGGTCAAGCGCATGCAGGCGGCTCGCAAGGCGTTCCCCGAGGCCCGCTTCGTGCACCTGGTGCGCCACCCGGTGGCGCAGTGCAAGTCGCTGATGGCGATCAACGACGGTGCCTTCTGCCTCAAGGTGGAGGCGTTCGAGTTGCGCGATGACCTGGCCTTGCTCGAGCCGCAGATCGCCTGGCACGACATCAACATGAACATCCTCGACTTCCTCGACGAGGTGCCGGCCGAGCAACAGATCCGCCTGCGCGGCGAGGACGTGATGACCGAGCCGCAACGCTATCTGGCGCACATCGCGCACTGGGCCGGCCTGCGTGACGACGATGAGGCGGTGGACGCCATGATGCACCCCGAGCGTTCGCCGTTTGCCTGTTTCGGCCCCGTCAATGCCTTGTTCGGCAACGACCCCAATTTTCTTGCCGGGCCGACCTTCAGGCCGCACACGCCGAAGGTGCCGCCGCTGAACAAGGCGGTGCCCTGGCGCCAGGATGGCAAGGGCCTGTACCCCGAGGTGGTCGCCCTGGCCAGGGAATTCGGTTATGTCTGATGCAGGAGCGCGAGCGTGAGCGCCACACCCACTGAATCGCCGCTGCCGCGCAAGCGGCTTTCGCCATCGGCTGAAGACCCCGAAACGGGACGTCTGACGCCGTCGAATCTGGCGCCTCACCAATTGGCGTTGCGGGCCGCCATGATCGAGGCGTTCAACGCCAAGAAGGCCCGCCGCTTTCTCGAACGCAACGTCAAGCACATCAGCACGAACCGCGATCTGGCCGACGGCATCAAGTTCCTGTTCGACGAAAGCGGCCATCCGCCGGACAACATGCCGCTGGAAGACGTGGTCGAGGAGCGCAAGCGCATCGAATACCAGATCATGTGGTTCGAGGGCATCCTGCTCGAATTGCGCAACCGCATGATCAGGGTCAAGGAACTCGAGGACTACGCGCTCGAGATGTTGTCGCGGGCCATGCCGGACGGATGATGCCGAGCCTTGTCCGAGCCTGTTTGAATGCGCGCAAGTCGGTCGGCGGCCGCTGCGCTGTGTCGCTGCTCGTCGCCACCGCGCTCGGTGGCTGCATGACGATCGGCCCTGACTACAAGCGGCCGGCGGTGGTGCTGCCGACCACCTGGCGCACCACGGTGGCCGACGCCGCCGATCTCGCCAACACCGCATGGTGGAAGGCTTTCGGCGACGCCGACCTGAACCAGCTCATCGAGGACGCGCTGGCCGGCAACAGGGATCTGCACGTCGCCGTCGCGCGCATCGAGGAATACGCCGCGCGGCTGCAGGTCAGCAAGGCGCAGGGCAAGCCGCAGATCGGCTATGGCGCCAACGGGGAGCGCGGCCGCTTCAGCGAAGAGCAGCCGAGCCTGCGCCCCTACCAGACCACCGTCGAGTACAACAACTTCACCGTCGGCCTGACAGCCAGTTGGGAGATCGATCTCTGGGGCCGCGTCAAGCGTTCGAACGAAGCGGCGCTGGCCAAGCTGATGTCCAGCCAGGCGTCGCAGCGCGCCGTGATGCTGACCGTCGTGTCGTCGGTGGCCAGCGGTTATCTGCAGTTGCTGGGGCTGGACCGCCAGTTGCAGATCGTCGATGAAACGCTGAAGAACCGGCGCGACGCGCTTTCTCTGCTGGAAGCCAAACGCGGCGGTGGCTCGGCCACGCTGCTGCAGGTGCAGCAGGCGAAGGCGGCGGTGCAGGACGTGATTGCCGAGCGTCCCGACATCGAACGCCGCATCGCGCAGGCTGAGAACTCGCTGTCGACGCTGCTGGGGCGCAACCCGGGTCCGATTCGGCGCGGCACGCTCGAACGCCTGCACATGCCGAAGGTGCCCGCCGGCGTGCCCTCCGACGTGCTTTCGCGCCGCCCCGATGTGATGGAAGCCGAGCAGAACCTGATCGCGGCGAATGCCAACATCGGCGTCGCCAAGAGCCAGTATTTCCCCACGATCTCGATCACCAGCGCACTCGGGCTGGCGAGCGACGATCTGCAGTGGTTGCTGGCCAGGACGGCCAGAACCGGCGACTTCACGCGCGGTTTTGTCGGCACGTTGTTCAGTGCGGGGCGCATCGAAGGTGATGTGCGCGAAGCCGAGGCGCTGCGCAAGCAGATGGCCGAGCGCTACCTGCAGGCGGTGCAGTCGGGTCTGCAGGAGGTCGACGACGCGTTGATCTACCGCAACAAGGCGGGTGAACAGGAAGTCGCGGTGAGCGACCGCGTCAAGACGCTGCAGGACGTGACGCGCCTTTCGCGGCTGCGATACGAAGGCGGCATGGCCACGTATCTCGACGTCCTCGACGCCGAGCGCCGCGTCTACGCTGCCCAGACCCAGCAGTCGCAGAGCCAGCGCGACGAGATGCTGGCCCTGGTGTCGGTCTACAAGGCGATGGGCGGCGGCTGGATGGTCGAACAGAACAAGACTCGAGAAACGAAAGTGGCGGCGCTGGCGGCAGCCGCGGCCAGCGCGGCGGCATCCACCGCCGCCCCTCAAGACAAACAGGCACCGTGATGTCCGAGCAAACCAAGAAGATCGTTTCACCGCCGTTCCTGCTGCGTCGCCTTGAGGCATTTCGCATCGTCAAGGGCGATTCCACGACCTATCTGCTGCGAGACAAGCTGCAGGACAAGACTTACGACTTCGATCCCTGGCAATTCTTCATCCTCGAGGCCTTGCCGGGCAGCGAGAGTTTCGAACGCCTGCAGACCGCCTTCCAGGACCGTTTCGACCGCACGCTCAGCCGCAAGGAGCTGGACGAGTTTTTTGCCTCCGTCGCCGACCGCGGCCTGTTCCATGAAAGCGCGGCCGAGCATGCGCTGCTGGCGCCGTTCATGCAACGCACCTACAAGGTCGAGAACGGCAAGGCCCAGCCGCAGCCGTTCTCGGCATCGGCACCGACCCATGCAGCGAGCCCGGCGCAACCGGCGAGCGCGCCCGTGCCTGCTGCGCCGCCGCCGGCGCCGCCTGCTGGCGCGCCGCCGGCCGCCGGCGCCCCGACACAGCCGACCGAGTTGCCTGCCGGCGTGCAGGACGCTCTTGGCATGGACTGGGCGTCGACGGAAAACTTCGTCGGCCTGTTCGATCCGCGGCCGGTGATCAGATTCCTGCGCCCGCTGCTGCTGCCGCTGCGCTATGTCGTGTATGTGGTGCCGCTGCTGATGCTGGCGGCGCTGTACCTGAGCTTCGGCTATTCGGACATCCTGATCTCCGATCTGGAAAACCTGAAGCTTCAGGTGAGCCTGTTCGAACATCTGCTGTTCGTCTTCGTCACCGTGCACGTCGTCACGACATTGACGGCGGCCACGGTGGCCGATGCCTTCAAGGTGTCGGTCGACAAGGTGGGCATCTGTCTGACGCTGGGCTTCATGCCGCGGTGGGTGCTGAAGATGACGGGCGCCGAGCGGCTGTCGCGCAACCAGACGATGTGGCTGCACGGCTCGACGCTGATCGCGCGCATGGTGATGTATTCGGTGGGTGCGCTGCTGTGGTATTCGAGCCGCGACGCGCACTCCAGCCTCACCGAGATCGGCCTGCTGTTCATGTTCAGTTGCGGCATGGGCCTGTTGCTGGAGTCCGGCAACCCGCTGATCAAGGCCAACGGCTACTACCTGCTGTCGGCCTACCTGAACGAGCCGCATCTGCGCGGCAAGGCCTATGCCGCGCTCGTCAACAAGCTGCGTGGCGGTGTCTACAAGGCCGTGGACAGCAACCTGCTGGCGCTGTATGCGCTGCTGTCGACCACCTACGTCATCTTCATCCTGCTGCTGGTCGGCTATGTGATCGGCAAGTTCGTGCTCGGTGAACTGGCGCTTGGCGGCTCGGGCATCATCGTCGCGCTCGGCTTCTCGGTCTACATGCTGTGGCGCAACTACGAAGGGCTGAAGAGGTTCGGCCAGACGTACGAAAAGCAGGTCCAGTTCGACCGCTGGCGCAGCCGCACGGTGCCGGTGGGCACACCCGACGGCGAGATTCCCGTCCAGCGCCGCAGCTACTGGAAGCAGGCGCTGCTGTTCTGCTTCGTCCTGCTGCTGTTCCTGCCGTACCAGTATCAGCCCAGCGGCTCGTTCACGATCTACCCGCTGCGCAAGGCGTCGATCACGACCGACACGCCGGGCATCATCTCCGACGTGCGTTTCGACGGCGGCGAGGCGGTGAAGAAAGGCACCGTGCTGGCCACGCTTTCGCACGACGACTATCAGGCGCAGGTCAAGATCCTGCAGGCCGACATCCAGGAACAGCAGCACGTCGTTGCCAACCTGAAGGCGCTGCCGAAGCCGGAAGAGGTGAAGGTCGCGGAGCAACAGCTCGAAGTGGCGCGCTCGCAGGTGCCGTTCAGCCGCGACAAGGCCGCCCGGCTTGAAAAGCTCTACCCGGCGGGTGCCGTCACGCTGGAAGAGCTGGAGACGGCGCGCCGGGCGGCCGCAGTCGACAGGATGCAGGTGGTCGAGAAGGAGGCCGCGCTGGCGCTGGCCAGGACCGGCGCCACGCCCGACCAGATCGCCGCGGCCGAAGCCAAGCTCGTCAGCCTGCAACAGCAGCTCGCCGGCGTGGTGGACAAGGTCGACCGCACGGTCTTGCGCATGCCTTTCGACGGCAACATCCTGTCGTTGCACCTGCTTGATCGCGCCAACAGCTATCTGCCCGTGGGGTCGGTTTTTGCCGAGGTCGAAAACACCGGCCAGGTGACGGCCCAGATATCGGTCGTCGAGTCCGACATTCCCTACGTCAAGCTGGGCTCGCTGGTGCGCGCGCGGCCGACCTCCTACTTCGATGACGACTTCGAAGGCAAGGTGGTGCTGATCGACCGCAACGTGACGCCCAAGTCGTTCGGCAATGTGATCCTCGTGCTCGCCACCTTCGATAACAAGGACGGCCGTCTGCGTACCGGCATGGGCGGTGAGGCGAAGCTGGAAGGGGTGAAGATGCCCGTCTGGAAGGCGTTCACGAACTCGATCGTCCGCTTTGTGCGCCTGCAGGTCTGGGGCTGGCTGCCCTGACGCTGCCAAGACGTTCGCTTGAATCATTTGAAGAGGAGCCGTTCATGTCCGACGCCGCCACCGACACCACCTACCGGCGCTTCGCCGTCGATCCGGCCTATGTGCGGGCCAATGCCGCGTTCGTCGACCGTCTGCCGCTGGCCCCGGTGACACGCATCCTCGACCTCTGCGGCGGCAGCGGCGCGGTCGGCCAACTGATGCTTGCCGCCGCGCCGCAGGCCAGCCTGCAGGCGATCGATCTCGATCCGGTGCAGATCGGCCTGGCGGCCGAGAACTACAGCGCGCTCGGCTACACGGTGCGCCAGGTGGCTCAGCCCTACGAGCAGGCACCGGGGCCTGCGCGCACGGTCACGCTGACCGTGGGGTCGGCCACCGAGCTGCCGTTTGCAGCGGCCAGCTTCGATTGCGTGATGATCGCCAACGCGATCCATCTGATCGGCGACAAGGACACGCTGATCTCCGGCATCGCGCGCGTGCTGGAGCCGGGCGGCATCTTCAGCTTCAGTTCCGGCTTCTACGCCGGTTGCTGGCCTGCGGTGACGCAGGAGGTCTACTACGAATGGCTCAAGGAAGCCACGGCGTGGATTGCGCGCTACAGCGCCGAACGCGTGGCAGCCGGCGAAGCGCCAGTGAAGCGGCTGCGTGGAAAATCCCAACTGGCGCCGGTGGCTTACCAGAACCGCTGGCTGACCCCGGACGAGTGGCGCGAACTGCTGACGGCCAAGGGCTTCGAGGTTCAGGACATGCACGAGCGCGCCGTGATGTTCGACCATCACTCGCTGGCTTCGGTCGGCGCCTACAGCGGCCTGGCGGAAGCGCAACTCAGCGGTTACCCGGTCGAGCTGGCTTCGCAGGCGCTCGCCAATACGGCGGCGCTGGCGCTGGCCAGCGCCGCCGTCAGCTCGGTCCAGCACAACTGGATCGAAGTCTGCGCCGTGCGCCGCGCCGCCTGAACGCCGTTGCGCCGGCCGCAACCTCAACCGCTTTATTCACCTTCAGAACAGAGAGCAGACCATGTCCACCGAAGCCAACCCCCCGAAGTTCAGCCACGACGTCATCGAACGTGATCTGCTGGCCCTGCTCACCGACATGACCTCCGACTGGGATCTGGACTACACCGACCCGATCACGCCGGCGACGCGCCTGATGGCCGACCTCAGCTTCGAGTCGATCGACGTCGTGCAACTGGTGGTGGCGATCGAGGCCCACTTCCAGCGTCGCAAACTGAAGTTCGAGCAATTGATGATGGTCGACGGACGCTACGTGCAGGAGCTCGAGGTGCGGCAGATCGTCGACTTCCTGGACCAGCAACTCGCTGCGTGAGGCCGGCAGGCGCATAGGTTCGTGCAGTCGCTGAGTGGTCGTGTCGCGATCGTCACCGGTGCCAGCAGCGGCATCGGGCGGGCAACCTGCGTTGCCCTGGCGCGCGCAGGCGCACGGCTGGTGATCGTCGGCCGCGACGCGCGCCGCCTCGACGCCACGGCCGCACTGGTGGCCGAGGCCGGCGACAGTGCGCACGCCGCGCTGGTGCTGGCGTTGAATGTCGCCGACGAGGTGGACATGCGCCGCATGGCCGAGCGCACGTTGCAACAGTTCGGGCGCATTGACGTCCTCGTGCATTCGGCCGGCATCCTGCGCGCGCCAGGCGCCACGCTGCGCATGCTGGCCCAACTGCCCAGCGACGAGTGGGACGCGGTGCTGGACACCAACCTTCGCGGCACCTTTCTCGCCAACCGTGCCGTGCTGCCGGCGATGATTGCAGCCCGCGGTGGCGACATCCTGAACCTCACGTCCAAGTCCGGGCGCGTCGGCATCGCCTTCGACGCGCCGTACTGTGCGTCGAAATTCGGTGTCATCGGGCTGACAGAGGCACTCGCCGACGAAGTGCGCGCGGCGGGCGTCCGGGTTCAGGCACTGGCACCCGGCAAGTTCTCGACCGAGGTCTTGCAGCAGATGGGGCCGCTGCCGCAGCCCCCGGACATTCCGCCGCCCGAACGGGTGGCCGACACCATTGTCTGGATGTTGTCGATGCCACCCGACACCCGTCTGATGACGCCTGTGGTCGAGCCGTTCGAACGCCTGGGTGGCGCGGGCTGGGCCGTCACACCTACCCCTGCAAGCAAAAAGGAGCGAACCATGAACAATCCGTCCGCCTACCCGGGCGCCGCCAAGGATCTGCGCGGCAAGGTCGTCGTCGTCAGTGGCGGCACGGGCGGCATCGGGCTCGCCACGGCGCGTGCGGTGGCCGCGCTCGGCGCCAGCGTCGTGGTGGCCGACATCGACGGCGCAAGAGTCGCCACCGTCGCCGCCGAGATCGCATCTTCCGGCATGGCCGAAGGCGCGGGCTGCCTGGGCGTGGCTATCGATGTGCGGCTGGAGCAGGATCACGCGCGGCTTGTGGAGTCGACGCTGGCGCGTTTTGCCCGCATCGATGCGCTGATCGTCTGCGCCGGCATTCTTCGCCAGCGCGGCACGCCGCCGAAGTTGGTGGTGGACGTGAGCACCGAGGAGTGGGACGACGTCATCGACATCAACCTCAAGGGCGTGTTCCTTGCCAACCGCGCCGTGCTGCCGACGATGATCGCCCAGCGCAGCGGCATGATCATCAACTTGTCGTCGGTGCAAGGATTGCAGGGACGCGCGTTCGACGGTCCCTACTGCGCTTCCAAGTTTGGTGTCATCGGTCTGTCGCAGGCCGTCGCCGAGGAAGTCCGCAGTCATGGCGTGAAGGTGCAGGCCCTGCTGCCCGCGGCTGTGGCCACGCCGATGTGGGAGCAGAACCTGCCGGCACCCATGCCCAGCGACGCGGTGCCACCCGAGCGTGTGGCCGACCTCATCGTCTTCATGCTGCTGCAACCCGAGGACACCATCCTTGTCGGCCCGGTGATTGCCCCCTTGGGTGCGCGGCGTCGCAAGTCGGCGGCCAAGCCGGTTGCCGGCGAGTGATGCGCAGCCGGGCGTGCCGCCAGCGCGGCGGCACGTCGCCCCCCATGAACAAGGGGTGAACGGCAGTTTCCGGTGATGCACCGCGAGCCGCCCGGCCCTAGACTCGCGCCACATCCAATGAACGACGCGGGAGCGGCCATGGCAGCGAAGCAGATTGCGGTTGCGGTGTCCTTGTGCGCAGCGGCATCCGCCAGTTCGGCCACCGCGCTCGCGTATTCGACCTTCAGTGACGATGCCGACGGTTGGCAAGCCAAGAACGGCGCCGTGGATTTCCAGTGGCTCGGCAGTGGCGGCAATTTCGACGGTTATGTCCAGGCCAAGGACCAGAGCGGCGACAGCTTGTGGTTCTTTTCGGCGCCCGCGAAGTTCCTGGGCAACAAGGCCGCCGCGTACGGCGGCACATTGTCTTTTGATCTGCGCGTCATCACCGCCTCTGCGCCGTTGGAGGGCGCCTACGCCGACATTCAGCTTATCGCCGGCGACGGCACACAACTCTCCTTCGTTGGCGCGCTGGCGCCGGCCAGCACGTGGACGGCTTACCAAGTCTCGATGGTGGCTGGCCCGGCCTGGCGCGTCGGCTCGGTGGATGGCCCGGCCGCCACGGCGGCGCAGATGAGCGCCACGCTGTCGAACCTGAGTTCAATTCGGATTCGCGGCGATTTCGCGCAGGCCGGCGAGGCCACGGCGCTGGACTCCGTGCTGTTGACGGCCGGCCCGGTGCCCGAACCGGCAACCGTGGCACTGTGGCTGTTGGGTCTGGGCACGTTGCTGCCCATGTGCAGGGCAGGGCGGTCCGCGGCCGGTCGCTGAGCGGCGTTGCGCCGCTGAACGTTGCCCGCCATCCCCGTCGCTTTCGGTCGCCGGCGCGCGTCGCTGACATGCGGTTCGGTGCGGCCCTACACTGTCGCCGAATGGTGGCGTGCATGACGAGCGGTTGCGACCATGCCCCCATCGGTTGCTGCTGAAAGATCGCCATGAATTCAAAACGAACCGACTTGACTCGCGCGTTGCCGCTGCTGTTGTTGATGACGCTGATGATGCTGATTGCAGCGCCCGTTTCAGCGCAGACGCAGGGGTCGGAGCCGACGCTGCGCGAACGTATTCGGCAACGCATTGCCGAGCGCCGGGCTGCAGGGGGCGATCATGCCGCCGTGCAGAGCAATGTGAACGCCAGGATCACCGCACCTGGCGACTACGTCTATTCGATTGACGTCGATGGCCTGCAAAGACGCTATCGGGTGCACGTGCCGCCGGGCTACAACCCGGACCGCGCCACCGCGCTGCTGGTGTCGCTGCACGGCGGTGGCGCCAACATGGACTACCAGGCCAACGAAGAAAACTACGGCCAGATCTCCAAATCGAATCGCGAGGGGTTCATCGTCGTTTTTCCGAATGGCTACAGCCGCGCCCCGGGGGGCAAGCTGGCGACCTGGAATGCGGGTGACTGTTGCGGCCCGGCGCGCGACAAGAACATCGATGACGTCGGTTTCATTCGAAAGATGATTGCCCAACTGTCGAAACAACTCAACGTCGACAAGGACCGGACATTTGCAACCGGCATGTCCAATGGCGCATTGATGGCGCACCGACTGGCCTGCGAGATGGCCGATACCTTCAAGGCCATCGCCGCCGTGGCGGGCACCGACAATACCAAGGTCTGTCATCCGTCAGCGCCCGTGAGCGTGCTTGAGATCCACGCCAAAGACGATGATCATCTGCCCTTCAACGGCGGCATGGGCGCAAAGAGCTTCCGCTCGGCGGTGACGAACTTCACCTCCGTGCCTGATTCAATTGCGCGCTGGGTCGCACGCGACGAATGCGCGGCGCCGGCAAAGCGGGTGCTCGACAAGCCTGGCGCCTATTGCGACCGACATGCACCCTGTCGGGGTAACACGGCGGTGGAACTGTGCGTCACCGAGACCGGTGGGCATTCCTGGCCGGGAGCCACCAAGACGCGCGGCAGCGAGCCGACCTCGAAGGCGATCAACGCGAACGACCTGATGTGGAATTTTTTCCTCGATCGATAGATGGTTCGCCGCCGAGTGCGGATGCGCCGGCGTCGTATGGGGAATCGCTTATTCGCAGTTTCTGCTGCCACGCAGTCCCGCCTGCCTCATTGAAGGGATGGACGCATGCCCATTTTTCAATGACGCTGCGAGGTGCTCGATTCTGCGAGTTCATTGGTTGCATGTTTGATTGGGAGACCACGAAATGCGAGTGTCCGCCTTGAAAGTTCGCCTGGCCTGCTTGGCGCTGGGAGGCGTCGGCGCCGTATCGCCGGCGTTCGCACAGGTGACCTGGAGTCAGGTTCTCAATTTCAAGGCGCCGGCGGAGGCGCCGTCGTACGCGTCCGAAGTTCTCGGGAAGACAAATGCCGACGAGTGCTTCAATGGTGTCGGCATCGACTATGCCCCGATCAACCCGGACGGCACCTGCAGCAGTGGCCAGCCCAAGCGCAACCAGTCCTACGTATGGGGCATGGCCCAGGCCGGCGTCGGTGACACGTCGTTTCCGGGCGACCAGGTCTGGTTCGGCACGGTTGCCAACCCGATATGTGGCGGATCGGCGACCGGGCTGTTTCCGCCCGAACCGAATGTCACGCTGTCCTGGGTCTGCGAGTACGGCGAAAGCATGCTCGCACGTCGCCCCTCGCACCCGCTGCCGGCCAGCCTGGGTGATTGGCGCATGCCGCACGCATATTCCTACAACATGACGCTGCGCCAGCTCACTGATCGCACACCCAACGACCCGATCTTTCAGACCATCCTGGGCCTGCGTTCGGCCGGAGCGCTGGGCAACGTGTCTATCCTTGCGGGGCCGACGTTCTCGAACGATGTCGCTTTCGCCGCCTGGGATGCATCCACCGGAACGTACCGTGGATCCTGCAGGGCCACCGCACTGAACCAGATCCGCCAATGGATCACGGTCAACGGGGTACTCTATGCCGGTGCCGGCCGCCAGGCGGGTGATGGCGTCATCCTGCGCTGGCGTGGTACGGCAGACAACCCGTTCAACGGCTCCTCGTCGGTTTCTCCGTACTGCGGATTCGACGTCGTCGGCGTGCTGCCGGCATTCCCCGCCTATCTGGCCAACTACGACGGCAAGCGCATCGCCGCTTCGGCATGGAACAAATCCACGCTCGACGCCGAGGCAGGCGCCGCACCGCCGAAGACGGCCATCAGCTCAACCCTCAGCGCCGGCATCTACATGGGCCCGCCTTTCGGTGCGGACGGCGAGTACACCACCGCTGACGCCACTGCATCCTGGTCGCGCATCTGGGCACCGGCCCAGTACGAACAGGATCCGGTCGTGGCCGTGACCACCGGGGCTGGCGCGATCGCCTTCTGGAAGGGGTGGCTGTGGTTCGGCACCATGCAGAACAGCCAGTCCGCGTCGCTGCTTCACAGCTCGTGCACGCAGCCGTTCTGCTATGGCAAGCCGGCCAATGGCAATGAGAATATCGATCTGCTCTTCAACGTGTCGCGCGCCGCCTCGATCTGGCGCGCCCGGATCACGTCGGCAGGCGCCGAAGTGCAACTGCTGTACGGGCAGACGCAGTTACCGGCTCTGGTGCCGAACACGAAGACGTTCCAGATGCAGCCGACGGGTTGGACGCCTCTGTACGGGCAAGCCGGTTTCAACAATCCTTTCGCAAGCTACACCTGGTCGGTATCTGCGGGCGATAACGACCTCCTGTTCGGCATGTACGACTATCGATATGTTTTCGATACACGGCTGAATATCTCCAGCAAGCCCATCGATCCTGTGCGGGGCTATGGAGGCGACCTGTGGCGATTCACCGATGCGGAAGCGCCGGCGCAGGCGGAGAGCGTCGACGGGCTCGACAACTGGGCGACCTACGGTTTCCGCAACATGCTGCGACTGGACAACGGCCCCAACGTGATCATTGGCGGCGCGAGCAGTCTCAACCTGGAACTCGACGGAGGCTGGCAGCTCAAGTACCTCGTGCCACTGAATCCGGCGCTGCGGTCGCAGCCGCGTCATTGAGTGCTCGTATCAACCCTGGTGCGGCGCGCTCGAAAAACCTTCTCTCGCCGCCGCACCCCGCGACACCACCAGTTGCCAAGGTGGATCGCAGCGAGCAGTTGACCGTTTGACCGCCGTCTCGGCCTATCTATGGGTCATGTAGAAGGCACGCTCGATGATCAATTCGTCAGTGCTCGGCCGTGTCTTTCCGACGGGATCGAGGTAGAAACGGCCTGTCAGTTGCATGACGGTGCCGATCGGAATACCGGGCATCGTTGCGGAACCCTGAGGGATGACCATGCACGGCGTCGTGGTGACGGGGCAGTTGTAGGCGATCATGAACGCGTACAGACTTCGATAGGTCCCATAACGCGGGTCATCCGGACTCGTGATTCCCGCCGCCTGCAGACCCGTTCCCGCCAGCCACTCATCATCGGCAGCCAGGATTCCCTGATTGGAGGTCACGTTGACAACCGTATGGCTGAAATAGGTGGCCCTTCCGGTACCGACCTCGCTCACTGCATGATTGACTCCGACCACCAGAACCGCGTCATTGGCCCCCATGGTGAATTGGGAGCTATTCCCAACATCGGCCGTGTCGAATCCATCTGGATTATCCGAATTGCAGACGAACCCCATGGTGACGCATGCATAGTTCACCGTCTGCTTGACGACCACCGGAGATTCCTTGATGGCATTGAACGTCGACGTATATTGCTTCAGCAATTGCTTGGCCAGCGCGTCCCTGGCGGTCAACAGGTTCTGAGGCTCGGATTGCCCGTCCCCCGGCACTCGATACGTTGTGGGCGGCAAAGGCGAACTTGGTCGATTGGCTCTCGGGGCTACATAGTAGAACCCCTGAGGCGCGCGACTCACGTAGTCAGCCATCTGATCGACGTCCGTTGGGTAAGTCAGTCTGAGCAGCAGCGTGTAGGTGTCGTCCGTCTTTCGCAAACCCATTTGCATCGGCACACCAGGTACGTTGGCAAGCGGTAACCCGATTTGATTGATGGCCGAGGCCGGGAAACCGATCAGAGTGAACTGCCTGAATATGTCCGAATACGTCTTCTGATCCGCAGTGATCACGAAAACGGAAAGTTGGGTGAAGGTGTTCGTGCCGCGTGTTGTTGAGCCGGTTGTACCTGCGACCAGCAGATTTGTCGTGTCCGTCAGGCTTTCAAAAATTGTCATGAACCCCGAATTATCGGGATCTTTCGGAAACGATGAATAATAGCGATTGAATATATATGGTGTGACGCCCCAATACTTCATGGGTGGCGGCGTCTCCATGATAAGGACGTAGGCGCCGGTCGCGGCCATCTTGCTGGAAATGATCGGCCGCGTGGCACCGCGGGAAAAATCCGGCTGGGCGTAGGTGGTATCGGGGTTGGTTCCGAAGCAATAGGGGGCGTTGCAGACACTCAAAAATCGAAGCGGGTATTTATTCGCTTGATATTTTGCGGATATTCCAGATTCAAATTCAGCTTCCAGCACCGGAAGATCGGACGTCTTCCATTGCCTTGCGTGAATCGATATGGATGCACCCAGAACGACGAGTGTGATCAAAAAGCGTTTCATGGAAGATCTCGCGGTGAATCAATGCAGATCAATCGCCAAGATGGTGTGATCGCTTTGTGAGCCACATTCTGGGAACTGCAGCGTGACGATCTAGTGCTTCGCGGTACCTACGAGCACCTGGTGCTGAACGATCTCGGCTGCGTTGGGGCGCACTCCGGTTTGCGGATTCAGATAACTTCGCGCCCAAAGCAGGAACGGTGCACCCGATTGCAGGCCAATGGGGCTGGTCGGTGTCGGGGCCGGAATATTCTCGCAATATTTCATGCTGCCACAATGGTACGAAATCGCGTACGCATAGAGGTTCCGGTAGCGTTTGACGCGAGGATCCTTGAGCGACTTGACGCCTGCATGATAGAGCGCGCTCTGCATGCCCAGTTGGGGATCATCGATTGAATCGATGCCCGTCGACTGTATCGTGTCGTTGATGGAATGATTGATGTACAGCGCCTTGCCGGTTGCATGATGATTCACGCCCGCGATGATGACCACGTCTGAAGGGTGGTTCACTACGACGGCTTTTGTCACATCCATCGCGATCAAGTCATCATGGTTGTCAGCCGAACACGGAGTCAAGGTCGTGATGCAGTCCCAACCCACCGTATCCGAGTACTTCACAAGCTGACTCCTGAAAGAGAAGGCGGCTTGGTAGTTGGACTTGATATCGGCCACCAGTGAATTGAGCGCCGTCGCAAGGGATGGGCTTTCTACGGTGCCGGAAACTTCGCTTGCAAAGCCGATGGACGGCGCCGGAGCAATGGGTGGCGGTGTGTTCGGCCCCACCTTCACCACAAAGAAAGGCTTTTGGCTCATGTAGGCGTCCAAATCGGACTGCAGAGCCGGCAGCGCCGTGCGCATTACCATGCCGAATGTATCGGCCCTGGCGCCATAGTTCATATGAAGTGGCAACTGGATCGGTATCGGAATGAAATTGACGTTGGCGCTCGGAATTCCCTGGGCAGCCAGCATATCGAGAACACTGTCGCGCGTATTCATGTCGGCGGTCCAGACCAGGACGGCATCTTGACCGAACACATTGGCGCCGGGGGTCGCTGACTGGAGCGTAGAAAGCTTCGTGAGATTGAGTGAATCACTCAGGCTGGCAAAAATGTAGAAAGGATTGCCTCCACGCGTCATCAGATACTGAGTGAATGCGAAATACCGCATCTCAGGAGGGGTTCTGAAAAAAATGACGACAGCCTCGCTCTGTCCCAACTGAAATGGGCTGATAGGCTGAGAGCTGCCGAAACTGGGATAGCCGTATGGGCTCGACGGATTGTTCCCGTAGCAATAGTTTCCAGCGATGAAGCAACCGACGACGTCGAAATATTTCCACTCGCCCTGCAAACTATGCCAATTCGCTGGCAGCGCGGAAACAAACGTCTGACCCATTGCATCCACTTCGGGGTCTGCTGCGCAGGTTGAGGTGTGAAAGAAGGCAATCAGGAACGCGACGGAAAATGCGGCCAGAGCCCTTGTCATTGCCATCCTTTTCGGTTGTTCGCGATTCAGGCGCAGCTATCGAACGCGCCCACTTCTTTCATCGGACTGCGTCTGCGCAAATGGGTGAGGCGCAATGAGCATCCCATCGCGATGCAACACGCCCTATTTTCCCTATTTTATTAATGTAGTGCGCCGCCCGTTGCATCAACAACCCCTGCATTGAGCGGTACCGCTGCAATTGGCGCCTGATGGTCCCAGGAATCCAGTCCAGCGCCCGAAGCCAACTGGGAGCGCCCATGTCGGACATGTGTTCGCAATCGCGCCGGTGGGCTGCGCCTACGATGGCGCACGCGAAGGTACGCAAGGCGCCAGTGCGCAGCCGCACAAACAGCTACGCGTTTTGATCGCGTTCAGCGTTGCTGTTCGGCAGCCGCCTGCCGGGCACTCACTGGAAGCAGAGATAGCCCCAGGCGGCATCAAAGACCGGCTGTCCGCTGCTCGTCTTCGGCGTGAACGCATCGCGAACCGTGACTCCGTGCAGAGGGGTTCCTGGATCGTCGGTCGAGGTGTCCGGCGGGACGCTGGTCGTCAATCGGCGCGAACCATTGAACGCGGTGGTACTGGCGCCGACGACGACGTCGGTGCTGGCTGCGCCGAGCCCCAGGGTCTGCCAGATCACTGAAAGCTGGTCATAGGGCACGCTGGGATCGTTGATACCCGCGAAGCCGAATTGCGGCGTTGCCGGCGCCTGACTGGCACGACTCTCCCAGGCCGCGGGGCCGGATGTATTGAGATCCCAGTCGGGCGGCGACGCGAAATAGCAGGCACGGCTCATCGAATACAGCTTGGTCATCACACCGGCGTGGCCACCACCCTGCGAATGGCCGCCAATGACGACCTTGCTCCAGTTCACGGCGCCGGAACTCAGGTACTGTCCCCAGCCCTCGGTCGGATAGGTCTGGTTCAGGTAAGCGAGCGCCTTCGCCAGCCGGGGCACGATGGCGTCGGCAGCGGCAACGTGGACGTCGCTGCTGTAGTCGGTGCCTGTGACCACCTCGCGTCGCACATCCCAGAAACAGTCGGCATCGTTGCTGTGCAGGCAGACGCCGCCTACGGCGTCGTTGTTGTCGTAGTTCAAGCCGATGCTGTGAAAGCCACGCCGTGCGGCCGCTTCGACGATCAGCTTGTAGAGATCGGGATAGCCCTGGGTGCCGGGCAGGAAGACAAACAATCGGTTTGCCTCGGCCACCGAACTGGACGGCGTGACGGCGACATGCGATTCGAGCGCCGTGGTCACACCTGCATCGATGTCCTGCGGCCTGACTTCGTGTTCCGTGAATGAGGATGGCGACGGCGAAGGCGCGGGTGGCGGCGGCGTGGGCACGGGGGCCGCCGCATCGCTGGACGATCCGCCGCCACAGCCGGCCAGCGACAACAGGGACGCCACCGCGAGTATCGAAGCGGCGACGTTCAGGCTTGCATAGCGAAGGCGCACGGGCGTGTCCATGGGGGGTTCCTTGTCATGAATCCGGAGATAGATGAATGAGCAGCGGTATGAATGTTCGATGCGGGGTATGCGGTCGCGCTTGAATGAGAGATCCCCTCAATCGAGGGGTGCCGCCTGCCGCTGACACCAAGCGGTTCTGATAATGAAAGGTTGTCGCATCCGCTGAGAGAGAGTATGGCTGGCCGGCGAAAGTTTCGACGACAGCCACCTTTGTGTGATGTTCACGAACGGCGTCGTTTGGTGGGCTGTTGCGCGAGGCTGGCGACCGAGAATGTAGGGAGGTTAGCGTCCGTCGGGACGTGATACCGTGAAAAGCAAGGGATTTTCGATTCTTTACCGGTTTTCACTCTTGACTCACCCCATCGCGCCATGACCGATTTCACCCAGTTTGTCTTCACACCGGCCGGTCTTGGCGACGTGACACTGGCCATCGCCGCCAGCCGGGCGGGTGCGGTGGGTGTGTACAACGCTGAACTCGATACCGACTCGCATCGCACTGCGACATTGCTGAACCGCCTTGCGCAGGGCGCACGGGGCGCTTTCGGTGTCAAGCTCGGCGCCATCGACGACGTGCTGGCCATGCATCTGCCAGCCGCTGCTGCCCGCGGGCTGGCTTGGGTGATTGTCGACGTTGAACTCGTCGGCGCCCATCTGGCCTTGCTGACCTCGCTGCAGAGCCAGGGCGTACGGGTGCTGGGAGAAGTTCGTTCTGCCGCGCCCCTGGATCCGGCGGTGGCGGGGCATTTGCAAGGTTTGCTGGTGAAGGGCAACGAAGCCGGCGGTTTCGTTGGCGAGGATGCGAGCTTCATCCTGTTGCAGAAATGGCTGCGTCAGTCCCATCTGCCGCTGTATCTGCGCGGCGGCCTGACGCCGCATGTGGCAGCCGCCTGCAGTGCGGTGGGCGTGGCAGGCGGGGTTCTGGAGTCCCAGTTGCTGTTGTTGGACGAAGTGCGTCTAACGCCGTCGTTGCGCGCACTGATAGGCAATTTGTCCGGCAGCGAGACGGTGGCGGTCGGTGATGGCGAGCGGGGCGACTACTTCCGCCTTCTGGTTCGACCGAAGTTGGCCGCCGCCCGCGAGTTCGTCATCGAGGGTGATGGCCTGGGCTTGACGGAACTGCACGATCGGGTGCGCGGCCGCAGTCTGTGGCAGCAACCCGAAGCGGCCCTGTTGCCCATAGGCCAGGAAGTTGGTTTCGCGGCTGCGTGGCGCCAGCGCCATGGTCACCTGGGTGCCGTGCTCGCTGCCGTCGATGCCGCGGTGCAGGGCCATGCGCGCCTGGTTGCCACGCAGCCGCCGATCAGCCAGGGGTCGCCGCTGGCGCGCGACCTGGGGCTGCGTCTGCCCATCGTCCAAGGCCCCATGACGCGGGTCTCGGACACGGCCGAGTTCTGCCTCGCCATCGCCGAAGGCGGCGCCCTGCCGATGTTGGCCTTTGCGATGTTGAAAGGCGAGCCGCTGGAGGCGCTGCTCGCGCGCACCGCCGAGATGCTGGGCGATCGTCCGTGGGGTATCGGCCTGCTGGGCTTTGCGCCGCAGGAACTTCTTGACGAGCAGTTGAGCGCGGCAAAACGCTTCTCGCCGCGTTACGCCATCATCGCCGGCGGTCGTCCCGACCAGGCCGTGCATCTGGAACGCGCGGGCGTGCCGACGTTTTTGCATGTGCCTGCGGCCAGCTTGATCAGCACCTTCTTGCAAGAAGGTGCGCGGCGCTTCATCTTCGAAGGCCGTGAGTGCGGCGGCCACATCGGCCCCTTGAGCAGCTTTGTGCTCTGGAGTTCGATGGTGGACTGTCTGCTGGTCGAGCTCGGCGCCAACAAGGTGCGTGGCGACGAGGTCGAACTGTTGTTCGCCGGCGGCATCCACGACGCCTTGTCTTCGGCCATGTTGCAGGTGCTGGTGGCGCCGTTGGTCGCCGCCGGTGCGAAGGTGGGCATCTTGATGGGCAGCGCCTATCTGTTCACCCGGGAAATCGTGGACAGCGGCAGCATCGTGGCGCAGTTTCAGCAAGAGGTGCTGGAATGCAACCACACGGTGAATCTTGAATCCGGTCCGGGTCATGCCAGCCGCTGCGCCTACACGCCGTTTGCGCACGAGTTCTTCGGCCGCCGCGCGCAACTTCGTCAGGACAAGGTCGCGCCCGAAGAGCGGCGTCGGCTGCTCGACGACCTCATCCTCGGCCGTCTTCGCACCGCGTCGAAAGGCCGCAAGCGTGATGGGCTCAACGGCAGTCTCGAGGCGTTGACGCCGGCGCAGCAGCGCGAAGAAGGCATGTACATGCTGGGCCAGGTGGCCACGCTGCGTGCCGCGGTCACCAGCGTCGAAGCGCTGCACCAGGAGGTGAGTTCGGGCGCCGCCGAACTCCTGGCCGTGCATGGGGCAGGCCAGAAGGCGGTTCCTGGCCGCGTGACGGGGCAGCCGGCCGACATCGCGATCATCGGCGTGGCCACGGTCCTGCCGAAGGCCAACAGTGCGCGTGCGTACTGGGAGAACATCGTCACCAAGGTGGATGCGATCACCGAGATTCCCGCGCACCGCTGGGACTGGCGTCTGTATTTCGATGCCGACCGCAACGCGAAGGACAAGGTCTATTCGAAGTGGGGCGGCTTTCTCGATGACCTGCCGTTCGACCCCACGCGCTACGGCATGCCGCCGAAGTCCATCGAGTCGGTCGATCCGATGCAGTTGATGGGCTTGGAAGTGGCTCGTCGCACCCTGGCAGATGCCGGTTACGCCGAACGCCCCTTCGATCGCGAGCGTGCGTCGGTCATCCTCGGCGCCAGTGGTGGCGCCGGTGACTTCGGCATGCAGTACGGCTTGCGTTCCGAATTGCCGCGCTTCAGCGGCCAGTTGCCTGCCGAGGTGGCCGAACGCCTGCCCGAATGGACCGAGGATTCGTTCGCCGGCATCCTGCCGAACGTCGCTGCCGGGCGCATTGCCAATCGCCTGAATTTCGGGGGCATGAATCTGACCACCGACGCCGCGTGTGCGTCGTCCCTGGCCGCCGTCTATCAGGGCGTGACGGAACTGGCCGCGGGACGCAGCGACCTCGTCATCGCCGGTGGCATCGATACCGTGCAAGGTCCGTTCGGCTACCTTTGTTTCAGCAAGACCCAGGCGTTGTCACCCCGCGGTCGTTGTTCGACCTTCGATGTCGGCGGCGACGGCATCGTCATCAGCGAAGGCATCGCGATGGTGGCGCTCAAGCGCCTTGCCGACGCCGAACGTGACGGCGACCGCATCTATGGCGTCATCAAGGGCGTGGGTGCCAGCAGCGACGGCAGCGCCAAAGGCATGACGGCCCCCTTGCCGGCGGGCCAGTTGCGTGCCATGCGCCGGGCGTATGCGATGGCCGGCTTCGGGCCTTCCACCGTCGGTCTGTTCGAGGCCCATGGCACGGGCACGGTGGCCGGCGACACGGCGGAACTGGAGAGCACGACCCGGTTGATGCGCGAGGAAGGTGTGGCGCCGCGTCAGGCGGTCATCGGTTCGGTGAAGACCATGATCGGCCATACCAAGGCGACCGCAGGCGTGGCGGGAATGGTGAAGGCCGCACTGGCCCTGCACCACCGCGTACTCCCGCCGCACCGCAACGTCACACAACCGGTTGCGGCGCTGGCGAACGCCGATGCCCCGCTGTACCTTCTGGACGACGCAGTGCCGTGGCTCGCACGGCCCGACGTGCCGCGTCGCGCTTCGTGCAGCGCCTTCGGCTTTGGCGGCACCAACTTCCATATTGCGATGGAAGAGTACGCCGACGAATATCGTGACTGGCTGCGACCATCGGCCAGCGACACCTGGGCGGCCGAGCTGCTGGTCTGGAGCGGCGCCGACCGCGGCGTGCTGCAAACGCAGGTCGAGTCGCTGCAACGCAGCCTGGATGGAGGTCAGGCGCCGTGTTTGCGCGATCTGGCCGCCAGTCTGGCTGCCCGCTGGCGGCCGCGCGGCGAGGTGCTGGCCTTGGTGGCCCGCGACCCAGAAGATCTGCGCCGCAAACTCACTGCCACCGCGGCCTGGCTTCGTGGTCACGACAAGGCGCTGCTGCCGGGCGTCTACCACGGCACGGGCACCCGGCCGCCCGGCAAGCTGGCCGTGCTTTTTCCTGGCCAGGGCTCGCAGTACACGGGCATGGGTCGGGAGGCTGCGCTCCACTTCGAGGCGGTTGCCCAGACCCTCGAGGCCGCAGATGCCGCGCTGGCAAGGCCCTTCGAAGAACGTTTCGGTGCCGGGACCTGCCTGTCGCAATACCTCTGGCCGCGCGGTGCCTACGACGACGCGGCGAAGGACGCTGCGCGGCTGAGACTCACCAGCACCGACGTGGCCCAGCCCGCGCTGGGCGCGGTCGAAACGGGTCTGTTCAACCTGATGTGCGAACTCGGCCTGCAGCCCGAGATGTTCGCGGGGCACAGCTATGGCGAGTTCGTGGCATTGCACGCGGCCGGGGCCATCGATTTCGAAGCCTTGATGCGGCTGTCGGCGGCACGTGGACGTTTCATCGTCGATGCCGCGTCGGCCGAAGGCGCGGAACTGGGCACGATGGCGGCAGTGCAGGCCGCGCGCCAGGCCGTCGAGGACGCCATCGCCGATATCGACGACGTCATCATCGCCAACCACAACGGGCCCTTGCAGAGCATCATCTCCGGCACCCGCCAGGCGGTGCGGGCGGCGAGCGACAAGTTGACGCAGTCAGGCGTGCAGGTCACCGAGGTGCCGGTGGCGGCCGCTTTCCACTCGAGCCTGGTGCGGCCGGCGCAGCAGCCGTTGTCCGATCTCATCGAATCCACATCGTGGGAGGTGGCCCGCATCCCGGTGTATTCGAACGCCACCGCGCGCCCCCATGCTGCGGATGTTTCGCGTGTCAAACGGCAGATGGCCGAACACCTCGTGCGTCCGGTCGAGTTCGTGGCCGAGATTGAAGCCATGTACCAGGATGGCGGGCGCCTGTTCGTGGAGATCGGCCCGAAGTCGGTCCTGACACGACTGACCTCGCGCATTCTCGAGGGGCGGCCGCACGCGGCCGTGGCCATCGACGACGGTAGCGGCCTGGCGGGTTTGCTCGCCGGCATCGCACAGTTGTTGTGCCTGGGCGTCGAATTGAATCTCGGTGCCTTGTTTGCACGTCGAGACTGCCGGATTGGTGACCCCGGTGCTCCTTCGACCTTGCGCGCACCGGAACCGGTGTCCAAGTACGCCTGGATGCTCAATGGCAGCGGCTCTCGGCGCCCGGGCGAGGCGGTTCGCCAGATCGGCGTGACGCTTGAGCAGGCGCAGAAGCAAGAGCCGAAGCCAGAGAAGCAAGAACAGTCCTCGCCGCGGCCGCTGCAGTCGTTGCCCGCAGCAGATCACGCCGTTCCGGCCGCGCGGCCGCTCGCAAGCGGAGTGCAGTCTTCGCGACCACTACCGAACCCGCCATTAAAAAGGAGTCGAACGATGGATGAACGACGAACAGCACCCGGCATGGCGGATTCGTCCGTGATGTCCGAGTACTTTTCGACGATGCGTCAGTTCCTGGAAACGCAGGAACGCGTGATGTCGAGTTTTCTCGGTGATGGCGCGCCGGCACGCCCGATGATGCGGGCGCGGCCGCTGGCGCTGCCCATGGCGTCTTCCAGAACGGCCGAGGTGGTCGTGCCCTTGATGCCGGTCGCAGCGCCGACGCCGGCACCCACCATGGCCAGCAAACCGGTGGCAGCCGTCGAACCCCCGGCAGCGCCCAGGTCGGCGGCGCCAGACAAGGCACCCGAGACCGCGCCCATTGCTGCCCCCGTTGCTGCTGCCCCCGCTGCCGCCGCCGGCAGTGTTGCCTTGACGCGCGAAAAGCTGCTCGACATGCTGTTGGGCATTGTCGAGGAGAAGACCGGTTACCCGCGTGACATGGTCGGCCTGGACCAGAACCTGGAGGCCGACCTCGGCATCGACTCGATCAAACGCATCGAGGTTGTCGGCGCCATGCTCCAGATGCTGCCTGCCGCACATCGCACGGCATTGACCGAGAGCCGCAGCAAGCTGAACACGCAGCCGACGTTGAGCAGCATGGTGGACCTGATCTCTCAAGCCCAGGTGGGAGGCGCCGTCGCCGTCCCTTTTGATTCGGCCGGGGCGGGATCAAAGGCTGGCGTTGCCAGCCACCCGCCCCGGCTGGTGATGCGGCCGCAACCCGCGGCGCTGACGGCCGCCATGGCGCGCCACCTGGTGCCGGGCAGATTCGTCCTGACGCGCGACGGTGCAGGCGTGGCCGAATCCCTCTCGGCGGCCTTGTCGGCGCGCGGCGTGCGCGTGGTGATCGTCGAACGCGCTGCCTTGGCGACGGAGGCCGCGCTGCTGGAATTTTGCCGCGCGCTCGGCGATGCGCCGATTGCGGGCGTGGTGCATCTGGCCGCGCTGGGTTCTGCTGCCCTGAGCGGGCAGGAGACCGTGGACGAATGGCGGCAGACGCTGCAGACGAACGAAAAATCGCTCTTCCTGTTGTTGCGTGAACTGGATTCGCGCCTGCCGGCCGATGCACACGTGGCGGTGGCTTCCGACCTGGGCGGCCTGTTTGCGCGTGAAGGAACAGCATCGGCCGGGCTGCAATTGATGTCCGGTGCCGTCGGCGCGGTGAAATCATTGCTCGAGGAGCGGCCCGGCCTGCGTGTGAAGGCCATCGACCTCGACGCACGGCGCAGCGCCGTCGAGCAGGCCGCCGATCTGCTCGGCGAGATCGAACTCGACGGCGGGCGCCAGGAAGTGGGCTATCCGGCAGGCCAGCGCACGGTGTTCGCCAGCGTTGCCGAGCCGAGCGTGGCCGACGCGCAGCGCAACGCCGGTCTGTCGAATCTGGTGGTACTCGCCACGGGCGGCGCGCGTGGCATCACGGCCGAGGTTCTGCGTGAACTCGCGCAACCCGGCACCACGCTGGTGCTCACCGGGCGCTCCGCCCTCGTTGCCGAGGAGCCCCCTGCCACAGCGGCGGCCGATACCCCCGATGCGTTGCGCAAGTACTTCGTCGAACAGGTGCGCGCCGGGGTGCTCAAGATGACACCGGCCGAGATCGGCCGCCAGGTGCAGGTGCTGCTGGGCCAGCGCGAGATGCGCGCCAATCTGGCCGATTTCAGGGCCGCCGGCGCCAACGTGGAATATCACGCGGTGGACGTCACCGACGAGGCGGCGGTGCGCGGTCTGCTCGACGGGATCAAGGCGCGCCTGGGGCGCGTCGACGGCATTGTTCACGGTGCGGGTGTGATCGAAGACAGACGCCTGGCCGACAAGCACAGCGATAGCTGGTCGCGTGTCGTTGAAACGAAGGTGATCGGCGCGCTGCTGCTGCAGAAGTTCGTCGACCCGGCTGCGCTCAAGTTCTTCACCGTCTTCAGTTCGGTGGCGGGGCGCTACGGCAACAGTGGACAATCCGACTACGCCACCGCCAACGAGTTGATGAACCGCCTGTGCCTGTCGCTGCAAGCGCGCTGGGGCGAGCGCGTCGCCGTCAGCGCGTTGTGCTGGGGCCCTTGGGGTGCGACCCGTTTCGGCGCCGGCATGGTGACCGCCGACACCGAAGCCAAGTTTGCTGCCAAGGGCGTGCGACTGGTTTCCGCGGCGCTGGGAAGACGCCTTTTCCGCGAAGAACTGGTGCGCGTCGACGGCACGCCGGTGGAGGTGATCTGCGGCGAAGCGCCCTGGGAAGATCACGAAGCGGCACGCGGCGTCATTCGCCTGCGGGCCCCGGCACCCGAACTGGGGCCTTTGCTTGGGCGCACCCAGCCCGTTGCGCGACCGACCGGTGAGCGTGTGCTGCCGCTGCGGCTGGACCCTTCGCGCCACCTGTATCTCCAGGATCACGCACTCGACGGCAAGATGGTGCTGCCAGCCGCTGCTGCATTGGCCGTGATGGCCGAAGCAGTGGCGGCCTTGTGGCCCGGCTGGCGAGTCGTAGAGGTTCGCGAACACCATCTGCTCAAAGGTGTGGAAGTGGGCGCCGAGGGGCGGGACCTGCAGATCCTGCTGCAGCCGCCGCCGTATGGCAGCAGTGAAGGCTTCGACGTCAGCGCTTCGCTGCAAAGCGATCTCGGCAACGGCCGTGCGCTGAACCACTACCGATGCGTGGTGCGCCTCGAACAGACGCTGCCCCTGCCCACACCGTCGCCACGCACCATTCATGACGACAAGGCGCTGGCGGTGGCCAAGGCCTACGGCGAGTGGTTGTTCCACGGACCCCGGTTCCAGGTGATCGAAGACATCGAGGGCCTGTCTCCTGCCGGCTCGGGCGCCCGCGTGCGTTCCAGCCAGCCGGTTGAGTGGCTTGCGGCGCCGGCCAGCGACACGGCGCACTGGCTGTTCGACCCTGCCTTGCTTGACGCCGCGGCGCAGATGGCCTGGTTGTGGGCGCGCGCCTATCGCGACGAATCCGCCCTGCCCACGCGCTTCGGGCGCGTCGTGCGCTACCGTGATCAGGTGCCGGCCCGCCTGCACATGGAGTACGAACGCGTCGCCGTCACCGATGCGACGCTGATCCGCGGCAACATCGTCTTCACCGACGACCGGGGCGAGACCGTGATGGCCATCGAAGAGCTCGACAGTGTGGCCAGTGCGTCTTTGAACCGGCTCGGCGGCACCGCACGGGCAGCCGAGGACACGCCTGCATGACACGAACCGCCGAGACCGCGCGCACGACGCCCATCGCCATCATCGGCATGGCCTGCATTTTTCCGCAGGCCCCCGACCTCAAGACGTTCTGGAACAACATCCTCAACGGCGTGGATGCCGTCGGCGAGCCAGTCGAATCGTGGGACGCCAGGCGCTATCTGGATGCGGGCCGCATCAAGACCCAGTTCGGCGGCTACCTGAAGGATCTCTATCGCTTCGATCCGCGTGAATTCGGCATCATGCCGAATTCGCTGGACGGTGCGGAGCCCGACCAGTTCCTTGCACTGCGCGTGGCGCGCGATGCGCTGGCCGATGCCGGCTATCTGGGGCCGGGCGCCGACCATGCCGATACCGGCGTCATCCTCGGCCACAGCACTTACCTGCACCGGGGCCAGGTGACGGTGGTGCAGACTGACATCGTCATCGACCAGACGATGGAGCTGGTGAAGGCCGCGCTGCCGGATCTGGATGCAGACGCGCTGACGCAGATGCGACGGCTGCTGCAGCAGAAGATTCCGCCGATGAATTCGGACACCGCACCCGGCCTGGTGCCGAATGTGATGACCGGGCGCATTGCGAACCGCTTGAACCTGCGCGGCCCGAACTATCTGGTGGATGCGGCCTGTTCATCGTCGCTGCTGGCCGTGGGCGCGGCGATCGATGAACTGCGTGCCGGCCGCAGCCGCATGATGCTGGCCGGCGGTGTGAACGCCTCGTTGCCGGCCGACGTGACCACGATCTTCACCCAGCTCGGTGCCTTGAGTGCGCGGGGCAAGGTGAGGCCGTTCGAGGCGGGCAGCGACGGCACGCTGCTCGGCGAAGGCCTCGGCGTCGTGGTGCTGAAACGGCTCGACGATGCCATTGCCGACGGCGACCGCGTCTACGCCGTGCTGCGCGGCGTGGGTCAGTCCAGTGATGGGCGCGGCACCGGGTTGCTGGCGCCCAGCCAGGAAGGCGAAACACTGGCCATGCGCCGCGCCTACGCGGCAGCCGGCCTGGACCCCGCCAGCGTCAGCCTCGTCGAAGCGCACGGCACCGGCATTCCGCTGGGCGACAAGACCGAGATCGCGGC
>Ga0164241_10000473_pt1 | contig 73426 bp, 64 predicted proteins | sample OricomyardsoilBY_FD_108780 | JGI IMG/M metagenome (GOLD analysis project Ga0164241, IMG submission 108780) | Backyard soil microbial communities from Emeryville, California, USA - Original compost - Back yard soil (BY) | ecosystem: Environmental > Terrestrial > Soil > Unclassified | place: USA... | reverse complement strand
TTTTTCTCCACGAAATAGGGGTCTTCCAAGGCAATCTGCTCAAGCCGTTTGGCGATCTGCAGCAGTGGATCATTTTCCAGTCCGAGTTCGGCCAGGACTTCATCGCATGTCTGCTTCATTACTTTGGCCCGCGGGTCAAAGTTTTTGTAAACCCGATGGCCAAATCCCATCAGACGGAAAGGGTCATTTTTATCTTTGGCTTTGGCGATGTATTTATCGATATTTTTCACATCGCCAATTTCCTGCAGCATGTCGAGTACCGCTTCATTGGCACCGCCGTGCGCCGGCCCCCACAAAGTGGCGATACCGGCCGCTATGCATGCAAACGGATTGGCACCAGAGGAGCCCGCGAGACGCACGGTCGAAGTGGACGCGTTCTGCTCATGGTCCGCATGCAGCAGGAAAATCCGGTCCATGGCTTTGGCCAGAACAGGATTGACCTTGGGGTCGTCGCACGGAGTGCCGAACATCATATGCAGGAAATTTTCGGCATAGCTCAGATTGTTGTTGGGATACATGAAAGGCTGGCCAATATGGTGCTTGTAACACATGGCGGCCAAAGTGGGCATTTTGGCGATCAGGCGATGGGCGGAGATCAGCCGGTGTTGTGCGTCGCTGATGTCCAGCGAATCGTGATAGAACGCGGAAAGTGCACCTACGACACCACACATAATAGCCATGGGGTGGGAATCGTGGTGGAAACCTTGGAAAAACCTAGCGATGGATTCGTGCACCATGGTGTGATGAGTAATCACATCCACAAATTCTTCATATTGTTTTTGATTGGGGAGTTCTCCATGCAAAAGGAGATAACAGGCTTCCAGATAATCCGATTTTTCCGCCAGCACTTCTATGGGGTAGCCCCGGTGCAGCAGCACGCCCTTATCGCCATCGATGTAAGTGATTTTGGATTCGCAAGACGCGGTGGAAACGAAGCCGGGGTCGTAGGTAAAAAAACCTTTTCCCGTAAGAGCCCGCACATCGATGACGTCTGGGCCAACAGTGCCAGAATAAACCGGCAGTTCAATTTTTTCGTTTAAACCGTCGACCGTAAGTTGCGCTTTCTTATCAGTCATTACGGACTCCTGTAGTTATTGATGAATGGCGAAAAGCAAAGCGGGCATGTTCATTGATGTGCCCACAGGATCGGCAAGCTGATGCATGTACCCTTTGTATGTCTTAGGTGAGATTGCGTCGCAACCTGTAACCATAGCGGGCCTGTGCGTGAAAGTTGCCAAGTAAACCAAGATGCTGACCCTGGGTGCCGGTGGGAGGACGATTGCGCGTTTCAGAGCGCGCCAACCATGACAAGCGTCAATTACAACGGTTGCAACGGGTATTCCCGGGCGGCGCCTAGTATAGAGAAATCCCGAGACATTGGCATAGCATTGCAGCAGTGAAATCCTAGTTAACAACAACTCAAATCAGTCGGGCGGCAAAATGCAACTTTGCAGTGCAGGAAAGCGAGGATTTTCCTATTTTGGTGCAAAGCCTGAATTAACTTCCCGGAAATCAAGGGGGTTGTGCGTCATTTTGTTTGTATTTTAACGTTGCCGTATCTATAATTCGGCGCGTTTTTGAGAGGCGTAATGGCGCTTGTTTTCTCAAGTATTGCCCGCCAATTGCCAGCCTTATGGCGACCGGATCAGGCGCAGTTGCGCTTGTTCACCCTTCATAGATCGGGTCCGCCAGAGTCTTTCGCAGAGCTCCCTAAAACAGATGCAGTACCCCTAATTAAAGGTATCGACACACTGTGAACAAAAAGCGACCCGTCAATCTCGATCTCTGGACTATTCAATTTCCCATCGCCGCTCTGGTTTCCATTACACACCGCGTCTCAGGTGTAGTACTTCTGGCAGGTATTCTCATCTTGATGTGGATGCTGGATGCCAGCCTGGCCTCCGAGGAAAGTTTTCTTGAGTTGCAGACAATTTTAGCCAATCCCATAGCCAAATTTGTTCTGTGGGCCGTGTTGGCTGCGCTGGCATATCACCTGGTTATGGGGTTGCGGCACCTGTTGATGGACCTCGGCATAGGTGAATCGCTGGAAGGTGGGCGACGCGGTGCTACTGTGGCGGTGGTGATTGCCGTGATTCTGATTCTTGCAGCGGGGTGGTGGGTATGGTGACGGCAGTTTCCACTTTGGGGCGCAATGGCGTCGCTGATTGGGTTATCCAACGGGTTAGTGCGCTGATTCTCGCGGCTTACACCATTTTCATTGTGGCTTTTATAGGTGCGAATCCGCAGTTGGATTTTGCCACATGGCACGGCCTGTTCGACCAACTGTGGATGCGGATCTTCAGCCTGATGACGTTGATCAGCATGGCGGCCCACGGTTGGATCGGTTTATGGGCGGTGCTGACCGATTACGTAACCGAACGCATGATGGGCAGCAAGGCTTTGACATTGCGTATTTTGGTGCTGGGTGCATATGCCGTAGTGACTTTGGCGTACCTCGTTTGGGGTTTTGAAATGCTGTGGGGGTTTTAAGCTAATGGCTAATATGCGCACGATCAGCTTTGACGGCATAGTGGTAGGCGGCGGTGGTGCGGGTATGCGCGCCGCTTTGCAAATGGCGCAGTCCGGTTTTAAAACAGCGGTGGTTACCAAAGTGTTTCCCACTCGCTCCCACACAGTTTCCGCCCAGGGTGGCATTACCTGCGCAATTGCGAGTGCCGATCCCAATGATGATTGGCGTTGGCACATGTACGACACGGTCAAGGGCTCTGACTATATTGGCGACCAGGATGCCATCGAATATATGTGTTCCGTCGGACCTGAGGCGGTATTCGAGCTGGAGCATATGGGTCTGCCGTTTTCCCGCACGGACAACGGTCGTATCTATCAGCGTCCTTTTGGCGGGCAGTCAAAGGATTTTGGTCGCGGTGGTCAGGCTGCGCGCACTTGCGCCGCCGCGGACCGCACCGGCCACGCGTTACTTCACACGCTCTATCAGCAGAATGTTAAAAACAACACCGTCTTTTTGAATGAGTGGTTCGCGGTTGATTTGGTAAAAAACCAGGACGGCGCAGTGGTGGGGATTATCGCCATCAATATGGAGGACGGTGAAACAGTTTATATCCGGTCCAAGGCCACCGTATTGGCGACCGGGGGTGCCGGGCGTATTTACGCGTCCACCACGAATGCCCACATCAACACCGGAGACGGTATTGGCATGGCGACGCGCGCCGGCTTTCCGTTGCAGGATATCGAAATGTGGCAATTCCATCCCACAGGCATTGCCGGTGCCGGCGTGCTGGTAACCGAGGGTTGCCGGGGCGAGGGCGGGTATTTGGTCAACAAAAATGGCGAGCGGTTTATGGAGCGTTACGCGCCCAATGCCAAAGACCTCGCCGGTCGCGATGTGGTGGCCCGCTCCATGGTTCTGGAAATTATTGAGGGCCGCGGCTGCGGTCCCAACGCGGACCACGTTTATCTGAAACTGGATCACCTGGGTGAAGAGACGCTCAATGCCAAATTGCCTGGCATCCTGGAATTGTCGCGTACTTTCGCTCATGCGGATCCCATCAAGGAGCCGATTCCGGTGGTGCCCACCTGCCATTACATGATGGGCGGCATCACCACCAACATTCACGGCCAGGCATTGACGCAGGACGCCGCGGGTAACGACCAGATCGTACCGGGTCTTTTTGCCTGCGGAGAAGTAGCCTGCGTATCGGTACATGGCGCCAATCGCCTCGGCGGCAATTCACTGTTGGACTTGGTGGTATTCGGCCGCGCCTCTGGCCTTTTCATTGAAAAAGCCCTGCGTGAGGGAATTGAATACCGCTCTGCCAGCGACAGTGACATGGATGCTGCCATGGCACGCCTGAACCACCTCAATCAATCGACGTCCGGCGAGTCAGCTTCCGTGCTCCGCAAAGAATTGCAGACCATCATGCAGAATTATTTCGGCGTGTTCCGCAAAGGCGAGGACATGCAGCAGGGCATCAAACAACTGGCTGCGTTGCGTGGGCGCATTGAAAACATGGTGTTGGAGGACAAGAGCCAGGCGTTCAACACTGCGCGCATTGAAGCTCTGGAAGTGCAGAACCTGTTCGAAGTGGCGGAAGCCACAGCCATCACCGCCGAAGCCCGCAAGGAATCCCGCGGCGCCCATGCCCGTGAGGATTTCCAGGAGCGGGATGACCAGAACTGGTTGTGCCATTCCCTGTATTTCCCTGGGGAAAAGCGGGTCGGCAAGCGGGCTGTGAACTTTGCCCCCAAAACCATGGCCGCTTTTGAGCCCAAGATCCGCACCTACTAATTCGAGCGCAGCGCAAGGTCCGCATATGTTGAAAGTCGAAGTCTATCGTTACAACCCGGAAACCGATCAGGCTCCTTACATGAAAACCTATGAGGTGGACACCCAAGGTAAGGATCTGATGGTGCTGGATGTACTGGAATTGCTGAAGGATCAGGATCCGACGCTGGCTTACCGACGCTCATGCCGGGAAGGTGTGTGCGGCTCCGATGGCATGAATATTTCGGGAAAAAATGGCTTGGCCTGCGTAACTTCCCTGTCTGCCAGCGTAAAGAACAACAAGCTTGTGCTGCGTCCGCTGCCTGGGCTACCCGTAATACGGGATCTCGTAATCGACATGGCGCAGTTTTACGAGCAGTACCGCAAAATCGAACCTTTTTTACAGAATCACAATCCTGCCCCCGCTATTGAGCGTCTGCAGTCACCGGAGGATCGCGCCAAGCTGGACGGCCTCTATGAGTGCATTCTTTGTGCTTGCTGCTCCACCGCCTGTCCTTCGTTCTGGTGGAACCCGGATAAATTCATAGGCCCGGCGGGTCTGCTTCAGGCTTATCGCTTTCTCGCGGACAGTCGCGATACGGCAACGGAACAGCGCTTGAGTAAGTTGGATGACCCTTTCAGCGTTTTCCGCTGCCACGGTATTCAAAACTGTGTCGCGGTCTGTCCCAAAGGGTTGAATCCCACCCGCGCTATCGGCCATATCCGCAACATGCTTTTGCATCGGAGTGTCTGATCACTGCCCCGAACCGGGTGGTTCGAGCGTGCGGAAGCGCAACAGCGGTAAACAATTAAAGGTCCAATCCGACAGGTTTCACATCAAAGAGCCATGCTCAGCGAAATTGAATAGACAGAGAGCAGGTTCGCTGTAAGGAAGCAAATGTGCCGGGCGTATATCCGCCCTGGCTAAATTCAGAACAACTCGACCATGAGTCGTTGCAAATTCGCGTCCGGCCACACCACATAGGCCCGCCGCGCTGCGGCCGCAGCAGGTTTGCAGATTTCCGGTCGGCTCTAAATTACGGTGGATAAAATGCAGCAAGGTTTGATGGAGCTTCTCTGGAGTACATCGCATATCTCCGGCGGCAATGCCGCTTATGTGGAGGGACTGTACGAATCCTTTTTACGCGACTCGACCTCCGTATCCACCGAATGGCGTAACTATTTCGAACAGCTGCCCAGAGTCAACGGTGTGGTCGTCAACGATGTGCCGCATTCGGATGTCATCGAATATTTTGAGCTGCTGGGCAAGAGCCGTTCACGACCTATGCTGGCACCAGGAGTCGGCGCTGGCGATGTAAAACACGAACGCAAGCAGGTCGAGGTGGTGCAGCTGGTCAACGCCTACCGCCTTAGTGGACACAAAAAGGCGAAGCTCGATCCTTTAGGCCTGGCAACCTCGTCCACCAATCTCGCCGAGCTGGATCTCAAATACCATGGCCTCTCCGGCGCCGATCTGGATGTGGTATTCCAGACGGGTGACCTTTCCTTCGGAAAGCCGGAAGCGACACTGCGTGAAATCGTCACTGATCTGGAACAGACCTATTGCGGCACTATTGGCGCCGAGGTCATGCATATCACCAATTTTGCCGAGCGTGCATGGTTGCTGAATCGCTTGGAAAGCCAACGTTCAACTGCGGTGCTTGAGGCGGTCGACAAGCTTTCACTGCTGCAGAGCCTGACAGCAGCGGAAGGATTGGAGCGCCATCTGGACAGTAAATACCCTGGCACTAAACGCTTTGGTTTAGAGGGGGGCGAAAGCCTGGTACCAATGCTGGATGAAGCGATCAATCGCGCAGGAGGCTATGGTGCCAAGGAGATGGTCATAGGTATGGCCCACCGCGGTCGCCTCAACGTTCTGGTCAATATCCTTGGCAAGAACCCTGCGGAGCTGTTCAACGAGTTCGAAGGTAAAAAGCTGGTGGATACCTCCGGCGATGTGAAATATCACCAGGGTTTTTCCTCCAACGTCATGACGCCCGGCGGCGAAATGCATCTGGCCATGGCCTTCAACCCGTCGCACCTTGAGATTGTGTCGCCAGTGGTGGAAGGTTCCGTGCGCGCGCGTCAGGACCGTCGCCAGGATCTGGTGGGTACCAAGGTGGTGCCGGTGGTGTTGCATGGGGACGCGGCGTTTGCCGGGCAGGGTGTGGTAATGGAAACCTTCCAGATGTCCCAGACCCGCGCTTACAGAACCGGTGGCACCATCCATATCGTCATCAATAATCAGGTGGGCTTCACCACCAACCGCAAAGAGGATGCACGTTCCACCGATTACTGCACCGATGTTGCGAAAATGATCGAGACCCCGATCCTGCATGTGAACGGCGACGATCCCGAGGCCGTGGTATTTGTCACTCGCCTGGCGCTGGATTATCGCAACGAGTTTAAAAAGGACGTGGTAATCGACTTGGTGTGTTATCGCCGCCGAGGCCATAACGAGACGGATGAACCCTCGGCTACTCAGCCGCTCATGTACAACGCCATTCGCAAACACAAGACCACGCGCACTTTATACGCCGAGCGTCTTGTTGCCGAAGGTCATTTGTCCGAGCAGAAAGCGGAAGAGATGACCAATGCCTACCGCGCCGCGCTGGATCGCGGAGAACATGTGGCTCGCGGTTTGGTAAGCGAACCTGATCGCTCCCTATTCGTGGATTGGACGCCCTATTTGAGCCACGACTGGCAGACCCCGGCGGACACGACCTACGATCTCAAGGCATTGCAGGAAATCGCAGTCAAGACCTGCCAAATTCCCGACGGCATAGTCGTGCAGAAACAGGTGGCCAAAATTTACGAAGACCGTTTAAAAATGGCAGGCGGCGCTCTGCCCATCAACTGGGGCATGGCGGAAACAATGGCCTATGCCACTTTGCTGGAGCAAGGGCATCGCATACGTATCACCGGTCAGGACGTGGGTCGCGGTACTTTCTCCCATCGCCACGCGGTGGTTCACAGTCAGAAGAATGGTGAGGTTTATATACCGCTGCAGAACCTTTTCGAAGGCCAGCCGCCTTTCGCTCTCTACGATTCCTTTTTGTCGGAAGAAGCGGTGCTCGCATTTGAATACGGCTATGCCACCACCATGCCCAATTCTCTGGTGATTTGGGAGGCGCAGTTCGGTGACTTTGCCAACGGTGCCCAAGTGGTGATCGACCAGTTCATCACCAGCGGTGAACATAAGTGGGGGCGGCTGTGTGGCCTGACATTGTTGCTCCCTCATGGATATGAGGGCCAGGGACCGGAGCACAGCTCCGCGCGGCTTGAGCGTTTCCTGCAATTGTGTGCGGAGCACAATATCCAGGTCTGTATTCCGACGACGCCGGCCCAGGTGTTTCATATGCTGCGCCGCCAGGCCATACGCCCCATGCGGCGTCCGCTGGTGGTCATGAGCCCCAAATGGATCCTACGGCACAAACTCGCCACCTCCACCCTGGAAGAGCTGGCTCATGGCGGCTTCAAAACCGTTATCGGTGACGACAGTGTGGACCCGGCGCAAGTTAAACGAGTGATCCTGTGCAGTGGCAAAGTGTATTACCACCTGCTGGAAGCGCGTGAAGAACGTCAGCAAACCAATGTGGCGCTGGTGCGCATCGAACAGCTTTATCCGTTTCCCGAAGAGGAACTGAAGCGGATATTCAAGCCGTTTGAGCATGTCACGGATTTTATCTGGTGCCAGGAGGAACCCATGAACCAGGGCGCCTGGTACTCCAGCCAGCACCGTATGAAGCGGGTACTGGATAGGGTAAACTCTGACGCCTTTTTGCGTTATGCCGGCCGTGCGGCTTCCTCCGCGCCAGCGGCGGGTTATATGTCCACCCACGTCGAAGAACAGAACAAATTTATCAACGCTGCGCTTGATGTAACCGTCTGACGGCATTTTGAACCGGGGCCGCCTCCAGTATGGCGGCCGAACCCAGCGGCGGCACCACCTGCGTGACTTCAGAGCCTTAAAGCAAAGGACAATCGGATGACCATAGAAATAAAAGCTCCCACTTTTCCCGAATCCGTTCAGGACGGCACCATTGCCACTTGGCATAAAAAGGCTGGCGATTCCGTCAGCCGCGACGAGCTTCTCGTCGATATTGAAACCGATAAGGTGGTGTTGGAGGTTGTCGCACCGGCGGATGGTGTTATCGCCGCGATTCTCAAAGGGCCGGGGGAAACCGTTCTGAGCAACGAAGTCATAGCCCAATTCTCGGAGGGAGCCGTTGGTGCAGCGACAGCTCCGGCCGCAGCAGCAAGCAGCGCCGTTGCCGCTTCAACCGGTAGCGTCACTGGGGGCAGCTCCAGCGGTTTCGTCAATCCCGCCGCGCAGAAGATTGCCAGTGAAAAAGGTATAGACCTCTCGAAAGTGGCTGGAACGGGCAAGGATGGTCGTATAACCAAGGAAGACGTGGTGAATCACCAAAAATCGGCCGCCAAGGCGCCCGCCAAAGCTGAGCCTGCCAAAGCGTCCAACGCCCCTGTGCTGGAAGGCCAGGGTCAACGTGTGGAAAAGCGTGTACCTATGACCCGTTTGCGCGCGCGCATCGCCGAACGTCTGCTTGAAGCCAAGCAGAGCACTGCCATGCTGACCACCTTCAATGAGGTGAACATGGGACCTGTAATGGCGCTGCGCAGCCGCTACAAGGACCAATTCGAAAAAGCCCACAAAGGCACCAAGCTGGGATTCATGGGGTTTTTTGTCAAGGCGGCGGTTGAGGCCCTGCGTCGACTTCCCGCCGTAAATGCTTCCATAGATGGCAATGACATTGTTTATCACGGTTACCAGGACATAGGCGTGGCAGTCTCCACGGAAAAAGGTCTCGTGGTCCCTGTGCTGCGCAACGCCGAAAATATGAGCCTTGCGGAAATTGAAAATGCAATTCGCGATTTCGGCGGCCGTGCGCGCGATGGCAAATTGAGCATAGAGGAAATGACCGGCGGCACCTTCACTATTACCAATGGCGGCGTGTTTGGCTCCCTGATGTCCACGCCCATCTTGAATCCGCCCCAGGCGGCGATTCTGGGCATGCATAAAATCCAGGAGCGACCTATGGCCGTAAACGGCAAAGTGGAAATCCTGCCGATGATGTATCTGGCGCTTTCCTATGACCATCGCCTGATCGATGGCAAGGAAGCCGTGCAATTTCTGGTAGCCATCAAAGATTTGATCGAAGACCCAGCGCGCATTTTGTTGGAAGTCTGATTTAGCCATAACAAAACATTTGGGCCTTAACAAAACACTGGGAAAGAGATCCTATGTCAACAAAATACGATGTGATCGTGATTGGTTCGGGACCGGCGGGTTATGTGGCGGCAATCCGCGCAGCGCAGCTGGGTTTAAAAACCGCATGTATCGAGAAGTGGAAAAGTAAAGAAGGGAAGGGCGTTAACGGTGGTACTTGTTTGAATGTGGGTTGCATTCCTTCTAAAGCCCTCTTGGACAGCTCTTACAAATACCACGAAGCCAAGGACGATTTTTCCATTCATGGTATTTCCACCCAGGGCATCAAAATGGATGTGCCCGCCATGATTGCGCGCAAGGACACCATCGTCAAACAACTCACTGGCGGCATCGCCGGTTTGTTCATGGGCAATAAAGTCACTTCGCTGTATGGCACGGGTAAATTGCTGGCTGGGAAAAAAGTGCAATTTGTGGATTTTGAAGGCAAAGAGGAAATTCTCGAAGCTGAGAACGTGATTCTGGCCTCTGGTTCGATCCCCGTTAATATTCCCGTGGCTCCCGTTGATGGTGACGTGATCGTGGATTCCACCGGCGCACTTGAATTTCGCGACGTACCGGAGCGCCTGGGTGTGATAGGCGCGGGTGTCATCGGCCTGGAGCTCGGTTCTGTATGGAATCGCCTGGGCTCCAAAGTGGTTTGTCTGGAAGCCATGGATAATTTCCTGGCGATGATGGATCAGCAAGTGGCCAAGGAAGCGCAAAAAATCTTGACCAAACAGGGCTTGGATATCCGCCTCAGTTGCCGCGTAACCGGATCGCAGGTCATCGACAAAGGCGGCAAGAAGCAGGTGGAAGTCACTTTCACCGACAAAGAGGGCAAAGAAAATAAAGAGACCTTCGATAAATTGATCGTCTGCGTAGGACGCCGTCCGTTTACGCAAGGACTGCTCGCAGAAGACAGCGGTGTCAAACTCGACGAGCGCGGCTTTATCTACGTTAACGATCTGTGCTCCACCAGCGCACCAGGCGTGTGGGCGGTCGGCGACGTGGTGCGCGGTCCCATGCTTGCGCATAAAGGCTCTGAAGAGGGTGTCATGGTGACCGAGCGCATCGCCGGCCAGAAGACGGTAATTAATTACGACACTATTCCCAATGTGATTTATACACACCCGGAAATTGCCGCTGTTGGTAAAACAGAAGAGAAGCTCAAGGCGGATGGGGAAAGTTACAACGTGGGTGTTTTTCCTTTTGCTGCCATCGGCCGCGCCTTGGCTGCCAATGAAAAGGATGGTTTCGTCAAAATTCTCGCCCACGCCGAGACCGACCGCATTTTAGGTTGTCATATAGTGGGACCAAGCGCGGCGGATCTGGTGCAGCAGGTGGCCATTGCCATGGAATTCGGCTCCAGCGCCGAAGACCTCGGCATGATGGTGTTCGGCCATCCCACCTTGTCTGAGGCGGTGAAGGAATCGGCTTTGGCCGTGCACGGTCATGCGATCCACATCGCCAACCGCAAAAAGAAATAAAGTCCTAGACGGCTGATAAAAGCCGCGACTCCCCAGGCGCAATGCGATCAAAAATCGTCTTGCGCCTTTTGCAAATTGGACATGCGGTTGTGCAGTTTATTTGGCTGCGAATCGCGAGTGCAGTGGTGTTTTCCAATTCGTAATAAAGTGTTTGTCCAATTCGCAATAGAAGTGTTGGGAACCAGGCAATATCCGCCGAAGTTCTTGTTGTTCAACTTGTGTTGTTAAACCCGGATTTATCAGCTGGAGTTTGGTAGCACCTAACCGACGGAAAACTATCATGAATCTGCATGAATATCAGGCAAAGCAGCTGTTCGCTGAATACGGCCTGCCCGTTTCCAAAGGAATCGCGGCGGAAACCCCTTCGGAGGCCGCCAACGCTGCCGGTATCATCGGTGGCAATAAATGGGTGGTAAAAGCCCAGGTGCACGCGGGTGGTCGCGGTAAAGCGGGCGGTGTGAAGCTGGTGTCATCCAAAGCGGAAATCGAGGAATTTGCCAAAAAGTGGCTCGGTAATCGTCTTGTCACTTATCAAACAGATGAAAAAGGCCAGCCGGTCAGCCGTATTTTGGTGGAGTCCTGCACGGATATCGCCAGAGAGCTTTATCTGGGTGCGGTAGTAGACCGCGCCACCCGCCGTGTGGTCTTCATGGCCTCCACCGAGGGCGGAGTGGAAATTGAAAAAGTTGCACACGAAACGCCGGAAAAAATTCTCAAGGCGATAATCGATCCTCTCACCGGCGCGCAACCTTATCAGGGACGCGAGTTGGCTTTCAAATTGGGTTTGGAAGGCAAACAGATAAAGCAATTTACCGATATATTCCTGGGTCTTTCCAAAATGTTTCATGAGTGCGATTTCGCATTGCTGGAAGTCAATCCGCTGGTGATTACCGCCGAAGGCAACCTGCATTGCCTGGATGGAAAAATCAATATCGACAGCAACGCTATATACCGCCAGCCAAAAATCAAGGAAATGCACGACCCCAGTCAGGAGGACGAGCGTGAAGCCCATGCGTCCAAATGGGAAATCAATTATGTACCGCTCGATGGCAATATCGGCTGCATGGTGAACGGCGCCGGGCTTGCCATGGGCACAATGGACATCGTCAAGCTGCATGGTGGGCGGCCAGCAAACTTTCTCGATGTTGGCGGTGGTGCGACTAAAGAGCGCGTGGTCGAAGCATTCAAAATTATTTTGTCTGATAAAAATGTTAAAGCGGTGTTGATCAATATTTTCGGCGGCATTGTGCGCTGTGACCTGATTGCCGACGGCGTGATAGGTGCGGTCAACGAAGTGGGCGTGCAGATTCCGGTGGTTGTACGTCTGGAAGGCAACAATGCTGAACTCGGCGCAAAAGTTCTCGCGGACAGCGGCCTGAATATCATTCCAGCAAAAACTCTGACAGACGCTGCAAAATTGGTTGTTAAAGCGGCGGAGGGCAAATAATGAGCATTTTAATCAATAAAAACACCAAGGTTTTGTGCCAGGGTTTTACCGGTGCTCAGGGAACCTTCCATTCCGAACAGGCCATCGCTTACGGTACCAAAATGGTGGGTGGCGTAACGCCCGGCAAAGGCGGACAGAAACATCTGGGCCTGCCGGTGTTCAACACCATGCTGGAAGCAGTGAACGAAACCGGCGCAGACGCCTCTGTGATTTATGTGCCTGCGCCTTTCTGTAAGGATTCCATTCTTGAAGCGGCGTACAGCGGCGTAAAACTGATTGTGTGTATCACCGAAGGCATTCCCACACTGGATATGCTCCAGTGCAAAATAAGATGTGATGAACTCGGTGTGCGCCTGATCGGTCCCAACTGTCCCGGTGTCATTACACCCGGCGAATGCAAAATTGGCATTATGCCCGGCCATATTCACAAGCCTGGTAAAGTCGGCATAGTCTCCCGTTCCGGCACCTTGACTTACGAAGCTGTCAAACAGACCACGGATTTCGGTTTTGGCCAATCCAGCTGTGTTGGTATCGGTGGTGATCCAATTCCCGGCTCCAACTTCATCGACATTCTGAAAATGTTCCAAAATGATCCGCAGACCGAAGCCATCGTCATGATTGGCGAAATCGGCGGAACCGCTGAGGAAGAAGCGGCGGCGTTTATCAAATCAAATGTCAAAAAACCGGTGGTTTCCTATATCGCGGGTGTAACAGCGCCCCCTGGTAAACGTATGGGTCATGCCGGTGCAATTATCTCCGGTGGTAAAGGTACAGCGGATGAAAAATTTGCCGCACTGCAAGACGCCGGTGTAAAAACCGTGCGCAGCTTGGCGGATATTGGCAATGGATTGAAGGAAATTACCGGCTGGTAAATTTCCCGACACGTTAGAACTAAAACGGCCTGCGGGCCGTTTTTTTGTTGTGTATTGGGCAAATTCCGCATCGTGATACGATTTTTTTGTCGATCGTCACTCTGCGATTGTTTTTTTTAAATTTCCTCTTTAGCATCATTCAGCTCAGACCATTTTCAGGGAGCCGTTGTTTACAAGGCAGTTGGACTCTTCCAGCCCATCTCTCAGGTCTCGTTCCCCGATTCCAGGTTGAGCAGACATCTTCTTGTAAGCGGGTTGGTTTTACCTGCTGAAAATACAGATATAGATTTTTCACTATTGGGTAATTTTATGGATGTTTTGCGTGCGAGTTGTTTGAGTGTGTTTTTGGCTGCTCTGGTGGCCTGTGGGGGTACTTCATCGTCGTCCTCTGCTTCCAGTTCCACGTCTTCATCTTCATCATCTTCAAGCAGTGCTTCGAGTTCATCATCCAGTGGGCAAACATTGCCGCCAGGTTGTACTGAGAATTACTGCAGCTTGTTTGACAACGCGGTGGTCGAAGGCCGCGGTTTATTAGCGGCGCTTGAGGTGCGGGCCGACGGTACCTCGGGATATCACTTTGATGGCGCTAAGCCGTCCCATGTACAGTGGTCTTTGGTGGATACTTTGGAGGCCGGCCACGATATAGCAATTGAACTGGTGTTCAATGCCAATGATCCCGATAATCTGGTGGGTGACAATGGTTGGTTCGCACTGGTTTCGGACATGGTGGAGAGCAACACCATAGATTTGAGCGAGTTCGCAGCGGGTGCACTCACGTTTGATATGCGTATTGTGCAGAATGGACAGGCCGTAGATCTGCTGGAGATCCGAATGAGTTGTGTTTATCCCTGCTCCTCCGAAGAATTGTGGGTGGCAGACCCAGCGGCTTTGAATAGTTGGCAGACGTATACTTTTCCCATGCAAAGATTTATTGCAACTGGACTGGATATTGCCAAGGTCAACAACCTGTTTGAATTTAAACCCATGTGGGGTTCGCAAATCGGTCAGTACATTATTCAGCTGGATAATATTCGCTTGACCAAACAGTATGAATCAGGAGCAATTGTTCCGCCTGAACCTTTAGCCAGTTTGACAAGAGTTTATTATCAGAATGGCAACGCAGAGGGTTCCGCATTCGGCGTCACCAATAATACAGATGGCACTGCGGTAAGTGTCAGCGAAATGACCGAGGGAGATGCCACCTATATAGACTTGTTTTACAACACAGACACACCGAGCCCGCAGTTTTATGTCTATCCTTTGTCGGGGCTCAAATACGATATGACCGAATATTTCCACGGCGAGCTGATATTCGATCTGCGGGTGGTGAGTTACGGTGAAAACGAAGGTGTTATACGCATCAATAGCTTCTGTGGCTGGCCTTGCCGATCCTATCCACACTTTTCGATAGGACGTCCGGAAGAAGGAAGTTGGCAGACCTTCAGGGTGCCTGTGCGGGAGCTGGTGGAAAATGGTTTGGATCTCAGTCGGATTTTTAACGGGCTATTTTTGCAGTTCCACGCCACCACCAGCCAGGGCTTGCATTTGCAGCTCAACAATATCCGCTGGGAATACCTGAAAGCGGAGTAATTTCTGCCGATCACACCGGCCAAACATTTGGCCGGTGTTCCCGAGTCAATTCTTCTGCCTTGTCCTCCCCTCCGAATTCCGCTCTAATGCGCTGCATGAAAATTCCTCTCCCTCTTTACATCGGCCTGCGCTACACCTGGGCAAAACGTCGGAATACATTTATTTCCTTTGTCAGCCTATTTGCATTTATCGGCATGGCGTTAGGAGTGTTTGCATTGATTGTGGTGTTGTCGGTAATGAATGGATTTGATCGGGAATTGAAGGAGCGTATTTTGCGTGTGGTACCGCACGGATTTGTGCAGTTCAATACCCCTTCGAATGAATGGCAAATCCTGTCACAGAAGTTGGTCGGAACGAGAGGTGTGACTGCGGCGGCACCCTATGTAGCAGGGCATGGCTTGGCGACGTACGACGGCAGTGTTCATGGTATAGAAATTCAGGGTGTGGACCCGCAGGCTGAACCAGATGTATCGGTAGTGCACGAGCATATGCTGATAGGAGAACTGGAGGACCTGCGGCCTGGCGAATACGAGGTGGTTTTGGGCAGCCTGCTGGCGCGCTCCCTCGGGGCCACCATCGGTGATCGCGTGGATATTACTTTACCCTCGGTCTCGGTAACGCCAGCTGGAATTTTTCCCCGCAGCCGGCGCTTTACTGTAGTGGGCGTATTTGAAGTGGGGGCGCAGTTGGATCAGTCCCTGGTGCTTATGCATGTGGCCGATGCACAAAAGCTCCTGCGTAAATCCGGAGTTGATGGATTGCGGCTGCGGTTTACCGATATTTATTCGGCGCCGGAACAATTGCATGCCCTGGTGGCGGAGCTGGGTCCGGATTTTACAGGCCGCGATTGGAGCGAAACCCAGGGCAGCCTGTTCCAGGCGATCAAAATGGAAAAAACCGTAGTGGGCATCATGCTCGGGATTATTATCGCGGTGGCGGCGTTCAATATAGTGACGAGCCTGGTAATGATGATTGCGGAAAAAAGATCGGATATTGCAGTGTTGCGAACTATGGGACTCTCGGCGCTTGGTGTCGTGACCATTTTCATGGCGCAGGGCACCATTATCGGTATGGTGGGAATATTGATAGGCGCGGGCCTTGGTATTCTGGTCGCGCAAAATCTGGCGGCGATGGTGACAACCGTGGAGAAATTCATGGGGGCGTCGATTTTTGATCCCACCGTTTATTTTGTTACCACCATGCCATCGCAATTATTGCTGGCAGATGTGCTTTGGGTATGCATCGGTGCGTCGGCAATCAGTTTTCTGGCCACGTGTTATCCCTCCTATCGCGCCTCCCAAATCGCACCCGCGGAAGCTCTGAGGTACAACGTATGAGAATAAACACCGAGGCGTGGCTATGACAGGCGCGCTCTACTGCGAAAATATCGCTAAGAGTTATCTGCAAGGTCCGCAGCAGTTGCAGATATTGCGTGATTTGAATTTCAACGTGGATGCCGGTCAGCACTTGGCCATAGTGGGTGCCTCCGGTTCGGGGAAATCCACATTGTTGAATGTGCTTGGCGGCCTGGATAAACCCGATGCGGGTACGGTTTTTTTACAAGGCACCTCGTTTTCCACTCTGTCTGAAAACGCGCGCGGCAAAATGCGTAATCAATATCTGGGTTTCGTTTATCAATTTCATCATCTGCTTGCCGAATTCACCGCCCTGGAAAACGTCGCCATGCCGCTGCTGATTGCCCGGCGCGATAAATCCGTGGCTCTTGATCGTGCGCGGGAACTTCTGAGCCGTGTGGGACTGACGCAACGGGAATCCCACAAACCGGCACAATTGTCCGGCGGTGAGCGCCAGCGCGTGGCCATCGCGCGCGCTTTGGCCAATCATCCAGCCTGTGTGCTGATGGATGAACCCACAGGCAATTTGGACGGAAAAAATGCCCGCGCCATCCAGTCGCTGATGAAGGAACTCAGTGAACAACTCGACACGGCATTCGTGGTAGTCACCCACGACATACAATTCGCCCGCACCATGGATTTGGTTTTGGAATTGCGCGACGGTGCTCTGGCGCCGGTGGAACCCGAATGAAGTTGCCGCTATTCATCGGCTTGCGCTACACAGGGGCCAGACGCAACAGTCAGTTGGTATCTTTTTTTTCTGGTGTCTCTATCGCTGGCTTGGTGGTGGGCGTCGGGCTTTTGATTACCGTGTTATCCATCATGAACGGTTTTGATCGCGAACTGCGGGAAAAAATACTCGCCCTGGTGCCCCAGGCGGCACTGTATGAACGCGGTGGGGTGGAAGACTGGCCGCAGCTGCAAACCTGGCTGGAACTGCGGCCGCGCATTGTAGCAGCGGCGCCTTTTGTGCAATTGGAAGGGCTGGTATCCCATCGCGGTCGCGCGGAGCCGGTGGTACTGTTTGGTGTGTCACCGAAGGAGGAGACCCGGGTTTCGCGCATGGGAGAATTTCTCTCCCCGGAAGTCATGCAGATACTGGATGACAAACCGGATCAACTGGTACTGGGTTACGCCATTGCGCAACGACTTGGCGTCGTTGAGGGTGAGCAGTTGATGGTGATCGTGCCGGGTGACCGCCCTGGCGCGGCCCCGCGTGTCCACTATTTCACGCTGCTGAAAATTCTTCGCACGCAAACTGAACTGGATAACTCCCTGGCGATCAGCCACCTTGTCAGCGCTGCCCACCTTACTTCCACGCCTGAGAAAATCAGCGGCATGCGCCTAAAAGTGGATGACCTGTTTGCGGCGCGGGATATTGTCTGGCAGGCGCTGGGGGAGTTGGGCCGCGACTACTATGGCACAAGTTGGCAAAACACCCACGGCAACCTCTATCAAGCAATCCACATGTCTAAAAAGCTGGTGGCGCTGCTCATGTCATTGATTGTTGCCATAGCCGCATTCAACGTGGTTTCCACGCTGGTGATGGTGGTTGTGGAGAAGCAGGGGGATATCGCCATACTGCGCACCTTTGGCGCGTCCACCGGGGACATAATGGCTATTTTCATCGTCCAGGGAACCTTTATCGGCATTATCGGAACCTGCCTGGGTTTGATGTGCGGGATTTTATTGAGCCTGCTGGTGCAACCTCTTCTCAGTCTGTTCGAAAACCTGCTGGGCGTCAGCTTTTTAAAATCCGATGTTTATCCACTCACTTACCTTCCCGTCGAAATCACACCAAGTGATATTTTGCAGGTGGGCGTCATTGCGCTCGGCATGAGTTTTATTGCGACACTTTACCCCGCATGGCGCGCAAGTCGCACCCGCCCTGCTGAAGTTTTGCGGTATGAATAATCCCGTCTCCTAATAAAAATGTATTTTTGTTTAATTGAGCGCCATTTAAAGCATCTATTATCGACTTTCTGAATAAGTCCACGCCAAAAAGATTTCCCTTATATTTTATTGAATCAGCCCCCGTCGAATTCAGGACAAGTATTACGTCTTGTCTATACTCCATTGTAATAACTGGTACCGGTAATTCTCGTACGCGGACCTTTCCATGTGCTTGATCATCTTTTTTGGAAATCTATGGCTTTGCTGACACACCTGTCAATTGACCGAAAAATTTCGCTCATTCCGTTAATTGCGATACTCAGTTTTGGCGTCTATCTCGCCATTACCGCCAGCATGGCGTCAAAAAATGCCGAAATGCTGGAGGCTGCCCGCGGCAAGAATTTTCCTATTTTGCGGGTATCGGACCGTGTCCTGTTCGGCCTTGAACGTATTAACGATCAACTCAAATCAGCAGCAACCACCGGCGACGAAGAGCCACTGCAGCAAGCGAATAAAAATAAATCTGTTCTATTGGACGATCTTCGCCAGGTGAGGAGTCTGGATCCGCATCTGGGCAATGAAATTACCCGTCTGGAATCCGGGTTCAATGAGTATTTTGATCATGCTCATGGACTGTCGGCTACGATGGTTCGCGGAACGGCGGATTACGATCAACTTGCGCAGCAATCCGCGCAGATGAATAAAGCGTATGACGCCATCAAAAAAACACTGGAAGAATTTCAGTCGCAGCAATTGCGGTTATTTGAAAGCCGTTTTGAGCAGGCAAGCGACACGGCGGCACGTTTGGTAAACCTGGGTTTGGTGATGGGCACCATCACCATGGTGTTGCTGATTCTGGTCACCGTTCCCGTGGTGCTCGGCATCAAACGCAATCTGATGCAAGTGGTGAATTCGCTCAAGGATATCGCGGAGGATAACGGTGATCTCACGCTGCGGATCAATTCCCGTAGCCGCGATGAAATCGGGCAATTGGTTTACTGGTTCAATTCATTTATGTCCAAGTTGCAGGGAGTGATTGCCCGTGTGGTCAAAACCTCCGCACCTCTTTCGGAACTGGCCAGCAGCTTGAACGAAGTGGCCGATAGCGCCAACAGCTCCATTGATTTGCAACGCGCAACCACCAACCGCGCAAAAATGGCGATAGATGAAATCAGCAGCAGTGTTGCCGATGTCGCCAACAGTGCAACGGTCGCGGCTCAAGCAGCGGCGGATGCCCACAATACGGCGATCGAAGGCCAGGGCATAGTGACGCAGACCGTTACCAGCATTCAAAAGCTTGCCCGCAATGTCATGGATGTTCAGGCGGTCATTCGCCAACTGGAAGCGGACAGCAGCCGCGTCGGTTCCGTGTTGGATGTGATTAAAAGCATCGCCGAACAAACCAATCTATTGGCGTTGAATGCTGCTATCGAGGCGGCCCGCGCGGGCGAGCAGGGTAGGGGATTTGCTGTAGTGGCGGACGAAGTGCGAACGCTGGCCTCGCGTACCCAGGAGTCCACGTTGGAAATCCAAGAAACCATCGGCAAGTTACAGCAAGTCGCCAAATCCGCCGTGCATGTTATGGAGGAGAGTGCGCGCCAAGCACAGGTGAGCGTGGAGAATGCCAATCACGCCGGTTCCAGTTTGCAAGCCATCAATCAATCCATCGGCAATATCAATCATATGAACGAAAAAATTGCCCAGGCGACTCACGCGCAATCCCGTGTGGTTCAGGAGATTGTGGAAACCATCAGCGAAATTCACGACCGTTCCACCAAAACCGCCGAGGGCTCCGCGCTGCTGAGTTCGGTCAGCCAGCAATTGGTGGGACTGGCCCGCGAAATGAGCGAAGTGACACGCAGTTTTCGTGTTTGAAATCGGTCGGCATTCATAAATGGAATCCACAAATTAAGTTGCCGATCATCATCAATAACCTGTAGCAGGGGGATATATGAAAATAAAGCAGTGGGGCTATGCCGTTTTGCTGATGTGTCTATCAAGCCAGGTTATGGCTGCGGATATTAAATTTCGTGGATTTGCGTCATTTGTGGGAGGTATGACGCCCAGCTCCAGCGATTCGCTGTACGGGTACGACGACAAGATGAGCTTTCGCAACGATTCCTTAATCGCTCTGCAGGCCGATGCAAAACTGGATGAAAAACTCAGCGCCACCATGCAGTTTATGAGTCGTGGCGCAAATGGTTATGAACCGGTGGTGGAATGGGCTTATCTCACATATGAATTCAACGATAATCTGCAATTGAGCGGTGGGCGCATCCGTGCTCCGTTTTATCGCTATTCCGATTTTATCGACGTGCGCTACACCTATAACTGGATCAAGGTTCCACAAACGGTATACGGCTTTGAATTTCCTGGCTACGACGGACTTTCCCTGGTTTATTCCAGTCAATTTGGTGGATGGGAATCCATGTTTCAGGTTATCTATGGGGAACTGGAGGGCCAGCTCGGAGAAGTGGATGCTGTAATCGAAGATTTTACCGGCTTCAGCTGGACGCTTAACCGGGATTGGCTGACATTGCGTGCCGGGTATGTGAAATCGAAAATCGACCTTCAAAGTGAGGATTTGGAGGCGCTGGCGGCGGGACTGGAATTTACAGGTACTACATTTGGCACGAATTTAACTGGGCTTGCCAATGATGTGCGCGTGAATGGTGATGCCGGTAATTTTGGCGGATTGGCGATTGGTATTGATTACAACAATGTCCTCCTGGACGCGGAATATATCCGCTACGAAGTCGAGGACAGTTTGCTCGCTGAAACGGACGCCTATTTCGTTAGCCTGGGGTACCGTCTGGGCAAATGGATTCCCCTGGTGACCTATTCCGAATTGGAGTCCGAACCACCCGAATATTTGCTGGGGCGCATTCCACCCACTGCGGCGGGATTTCCTATGGGCCCGGGTGTCACTCTGGCACAGGTAGTGGGCGGTGCTGTGCAGGCTACGAGAGTCGAAACCAAATTATGGGAAGCGGGTTTTCGCTACGATTTCCACCATTCCGCAGCCTTTAAATTGGCCTGGACCCAATCGGATGATCTTACAAGCGGAGAAAATGGCCTTTTGCGCTTCGCGATAGATTTAGTGTTTTAAGGGGGAAGCATGAAAATTCTGTTTTTTATCTTATGTATGTCGATTACCTTGGGTGTCGCAGCGGAAATCGTGGTGGTTGTACACCCGTCCAATAACAATCCCATCGCGCAGGCGGATCTCGAATCATTGTTTATGGTAAAAAAATCCACGTTTGCCGATGGTAGCAAAGCAACCGCTTATTATTTGACGGCGGACGATGCGGTCCGCAATCAGTTCGACGAAAAAATCCTCGGCAAATCTTCGGGTCAGCTAAAAGCCTATTGGTCGAAGCTTGTCTTCACCGGCAAGGGAACACCGCCGCTGGAATTTAGCAATTCAGCCGAAGCGGTTGCCAAGGTGGCGACCGACCCCTCTGCTATTGCTTATGTGGATAAGAGCGCAGTGACGGGCGCGGTGAAGGTGGCCTTTACGCTACCCTGAATGCGAGGAATTCCGCTGCGCGCGGTGCTTGCGACGCCGGCGCCAGCGGTCTGAAACATGCCACCGCCAAAACCATTGAATAAGAAAATAACTCGTTACCGAACTGACCACCGCGAACGTCAAGCAACCGAGCACCAGCGGTTGCCAAACTGTTAAAAAGCCCGAGGCCAACCACTCCCGCGACCATTCGAATGAAAAATGCGCGGGAGGGCGTTGCAGCATCCATGCACCGACTTTATACGCGGCATAAAAAATAACGGGAAATGTAACGGGGTTGCTCAGCCACACCAAGCCGATGGTAATTGGCAGATTGCAGCGTAACCATAAAGCGGTCAGTGCCGCGAGTGGCATTTGTCCTGGAATTGGCAGGAAACAGATAAACATTCCCACCACAAATGCCATGGACACGGAATGTCGCGTGAGATGAAACAGGTTGGGGTCATGCAACACCTTACCCACAATCCGCAAACCTGGAGTTTCCCGGATTTTTTTTGGATCTGGCACCCAGCGTTTCAGAAGCTTGCGCATGAGTAGGGGTTCGGTCCGGCTTGGGAGGGCGGCATTATGCAGCCTTCATATTACAAGTACCTAAATTACGGTGCAGCTTTGGATTTGTCTGTTAGGCGCTGTACACTGACGCCACTGTTGTTTGTATCAATCGCAAGGAAGCGGCTGTGTGGCATTTATGGTCCCTGGCGGCAGGCGTTCTGCATGCTCCCCTCTATTCATCCCCGTTACCCTTAACGCTGCTGCTGGCGATTGCCTGTGTGTTACTGGCTTTTTCGCGCCGGCGCTGGGCCAGTATTCCTGCCTGCTTATTAGCTGGATTGGCGTTCGGCAGCTGGCACCTGCAGCAAAAGTGCAATGCCCAACTGCTAGCTGAATTTGAGCAGCAGGTATTTGATCTCAGTTTCCACATCGTTTCGGTTCCCCGCCAGAGCGGACGCTCCCAGGTGTTTCTCGCAGAAGTGACACAAGTGCATTGCTCCACCCATTGTCCGCAGCTGAATGGCAGGGCCATGCGATTGTCCTGGTATCAGAACCCGCAGCAGCTCCAGGCGGGACAATTGTGGCGGGCGCAGGTCAAGTTGCGGCGTCCACGGGGATTTGTGAACCCGGACGGGTTCGACTATCACGCGTGGCTGTTGGCGCAGGATGTGGTGGCTACGGGTTATATCGCCCGCCCAGGTGATTATCTTGGTCAGTCCTTCACCTGGGCTGCCGAGCGCTCAGCGATTGAGACGCGTCTGGCCGACGTTCATGCCTCGCCCTACAGGCGCTTTTGGTCTGCACTGTTAATTGGTGAGCAAGCCGAAATCCGGGCAGCGGACTGGGTTACCCTTCAAGCGACGGGCACGATCCATCTGTTGGTGATTTCCGGCATGCACATCACCCTGGTGGCCACATTATGTTTTGTCCTCGGTGCGATGGTTGCGCGTTTTGCGGGCCTGTTGCATCGAGGGTCAAACATGCGGCTGATGCATTATCTGCCGCCGCTGAGCGCCTGCCTGGGCGCGGCTTATTATGCGGCTCTGGCCGGTTTTACGATTCCCACCCAGCGCGCGCTGGTCGCCTGCCTGGTGTTGATGCTTTGCCGTCTGCTCGGCCTGAACTTCACGCCTTTTACGCTGTTGGGCATGGCCGCGTTGGCGGTGGGCATTCTGGAGCCATTTGCCTGGACCAACGCGGGATTCTGGTTGTCGTTCCTCGCGGTGGCCGTGCTGTTTTACAGTCTGGGTGGACGGGGACGGGTGAACGCAGCGAGCGCCCTGGTGCGCGCGCAGATGGTGTTGTCTGTCGGGCTGTTATTGCCTCTGTTGACCATGGGGCAGGGCACCAGTCTCGTCAGTCCCATTGCCAATCTTGTCGCAGTGCCCGTGGTGTCGGTGATACTCGTGCCCCTATTACTGGTGGCGACTTTGCTGAGCGGCGTCCTTCCAAATGTCGCTGCATATCTGTTGCAGCTGATGGATTGGATCTTCGGCAACCTCTGGTGGTTTTTGGAGGCGGTACAGGCTTGGCCGACACCGCTCTGGTGGCCGGCGAAGTCCCTTTCGTTGGCCGAATCGGCGCTGGCGGTGGCGGGCACCGTTTTGTTGCTGGCACCCGCTGGGCTGCAACTGCGTTGTCTCGGTGGAGTCTGGCTTTTTCTGGCGCTGTATCCTCGAATCGATTCGGATTTCCTTTTGCGTATGACGGTGCTGGATGTAGGGCAGGGGACGGCAGTGGTGCTCGAAACCCCCGGGGAAACCTGGCTCTACGACACCGGTCCACAGTTCTCCGACCAGTTTGATGCCGGCAGCCGGATAGTCGCGCCGTACCTGCGCAGCCGCGGGGTGAAAAACCTAAACCTGATGGTCAGTCACGGCGACATGGACCACGCCGGTGGCGCGGAGGGCATCGTTGCCGCCTTTCCCATCGACAGGTTTCTTTATGGTGAGCCTCTGCCGGCTTTTCCTGATAGAGGGCAGCCCTGCCGTGCAGGCCAGACTTGGCGGCAGGGGCAGATAACCTGGAAGGTGCTTTGGCCGCGCGATTCGTCGTCCAGTGGCAATAATGCTTCCTGCACATTGTTGCTGACCGTGCCTATGGAATCCGGTGAGGTGCGCCTGCTGTTGCCCGGTGATATTGACCGCCATGTGGAGGGACAGCTGTTGGCGGATTTGCAGGGTCAAGTGGATTGGGTATTGGCGCCGCATCATGGCAGTAACAGCTCCTCCAGCATGATATTCGTTCAACAACTCGCTGCACGGCATGTGGTATTCAGCGCGGGCTTCAACAACCGTTACGGCCATCCGCATCCTCGGGTGGTGCAGCGGTGGAACACGGTGGGAGCGGAACTCTACGCCACCGCGACGGATGGTGCTCTGGTCTTCACTTGGCGCTCCGAGGGTCTGAATGTGGAGCGCGTACGGCATGCCCAAGCGCGGCTTTGGCATTAGGCCGGTGCCTTGGTAGTGCGAAAAAATCATGTATCATACGCCAGCCAAAATAACGAGAACGGGGAAAACCTGTGTTTGAAATCATTGTCGCTGGCGGCTGGCTGATGGGGCCCATCATCCTCTGCTCGATCATCACCATCGCCATAACCATCGAACGTTTCTGGGCTTTGAACCCATCCAAAATCGCGCCGCGCAATCAGCTTGGCCAAGTATGGAATTGGATTCAAACCAATCAAATGGACAGTGACAAACTCAAGGAACTGCGCCGCTCGTCCGCTCTCGGTCGTATTTTGGCCGCAGGGCTGAGTAACTCCCGTCACGGGCGCGAAGTGATGAAGGACAGCATTGAAGAAGCCGCAAGTCAGGTGGTCCACGAGATGGAGCGGTTTCTGACGATTCTCGGCACTGTCGCCACTGTGTCACCGCTGCTCGGTCTCCTGGGAACCGTGTTCGGCATGATCGAAGTATTCAACAATATAGTGCTGATGGGTTCCGGCAACCCTGGCGCCTTTGCCGGGGGCATATCCGTTGCCCTGATCACCACGGCTGCGGGCCTGTGTGTGGCTATTCCGGCGATGATCAGCCACCGTTTTTTCCTGCGCCGTATGGACACCCTCGTGGTCACCATGGAGCAGGAAGCCATCAAACTGGTGGACGCGCTGCATAGCGAACGCCGCGTCGATCTGAAAACCAGCTAGAGGGCGGCCTAAGTGCAGTTCAGACGTCAAGCCAAAAACCAGGAGGACATCAACCTCACGCCACTTATAGATGTGGTGTTTTTGTTGCTGATCTTTTTCATGGTGTCCACCACCTTCACCAAAGAAACCCATTTGAGCCTCGACCTGCCCGAGGCGGAGGGGGAGATGGCGCCGACCACCGTGGATAAAATTGAAATATTGGTTTCCGCTGACGGCAGTTACGCGGTCAACGGGCAGAACCTCGTCAATAGCCAGTTGAAAACGTTGCTTACTGCCATCGAGCAGGAAAGCCAAGGCAATAAGGAATTGCCATTTGTGATTACCGCCGATGCCAATGTGCCTTATGAAAAAGTCGTGCAGGTAATGGACGCCGCGGGGCGTCTGGGCTATTCCAAGCTGAGCATGACGACCAAAAATCCCACTGGTGAAAAGTAAGCCGCCGGTAAGGCCATGAAGCGCTTGACCCGCAATATTGAGCGTCAGTGGTATTCCCGACCGGACTGGTTGTTGCTCCTCCTGCCCCTTTCCTTCCTGTTTCGTGTCATTGCATTTTTCCGTCGTCGACATCAATCCGCTGGTGCACCAGCGGCTGAACTACCGGTGGTGGTGGTCGGCAATATCATGCTGGGCGGCACCGGTAAAACGCCGGTGATCATCGCCCTCTGTCGCGCTTTAGTGGATCGAGGGATACGGCCTGTGGTGATCAGCCGAGGTTACGGTGTGCATTCTGATCAAAGCCGCGTACTGCCTCCCGGTGGAACGGCGGAGCAATTCGGCGATGAACCGGTGTTGATTTCCAGGGCCACCGGTTGTGCGGTTGTAGTGGGTGCGGATCGAGTGGCCAGTGTGCGTTTAGTGGCAGAGCGGCAACTTGGTGATCTGGTATTGAGCGACGACGGCCTGCAACACTATCGCCTGTCTCGGCATTATGAGATAGCCGTGCTGGATGCGCGCCGACGTTTGGGAAACGGTTGGTGCCTTCCGGTCGGTCCGCTGCGGGAACCGGCAAGCCGCCTACTGGAGGTGGACGCGGTGCTGATCAACGGCGCTCCTTTCTATGCGCCCTGGCTGCCAAAAGGAAAAACCTACAGCATGCGATTGCAGCCCAGTCATTGGCGCAATCTGCTGTCCGGCCAAAGCCTACCCGTGCGGGATTTGGATCTTACCAGCGCCACTGCTGTGGCCGGCATAGGCAATCCTGAACGTTTTTTCCAGACGCTACGCGATCTGGGGTTTGCCGGACCCGCACACGCCTTTCCCGATCATCACCCCTTTTCCCCCGGTGATCTGCAGGGTTTGAGTGCCAGCTTGTTGTTGATGACGGAAAAAGATGCCGTTAAGGTGCAGTCCTTTGCCGAGTCAGACTGGTGGGCACTGGTGGTAGAAGCCGAGCTTCCGCCTGCGCTGGTGCAAACTGTTGCTCTCCTGGCGGCACCCGGCTCCGATAAAACATCCTCTGAACTCGATTTATGACGCCGTTTCACGTAATTATTCCCGCCCGCTATGCCTCCACCCGCCTGCCTGCGAAACCGCTCAAAGTAATCGCTGGCAAGCCTATGATCCAGTGGGTATACGAAGCCGCACTGCTCAGCGCGGCGGATAAAGTTTATGTCGCCACGGATGACGTGCGCGTAGCGGAGGCAGTGCATGGATTTGGTGGGCAGGTCTGTATGACAAGCTCTGCCCACGAATCCGGTACTGATCGTCTGCAGGAGGTGGTCAGTCAGCTACGATTGCCGGACGATGCCATTGTGGTGAATGTGCAGGGCGATGAACCGCTCATTCCACCCGCAGTTATCAATCAGGTGGCTGCCAATCTGGCGACCTGCGAAGGTGCCAGTCTCGCCACGCTGTCGGAGCCGATCCATCGCGTCGCAGATTGCTTTAATCCCAATATCGTCAAAGTTGTCTGTGGACAGAGTGGCCTGGCGCTCTATTTTTCCAGGGCGCCCATTCCCTGGAGCAGGGACACCTACGCAACGGATTCACCCCTATTACCCGATGCCGGGCTTGTGCAACGCCATATCGGCATTTATGCCTATCGGGTGGCTTTGCTGTATCAGTTTGTGCGCTGGCCTGTTGCCGCACTGGAGGCCGTCGAGAAATTAGAGCAGTTGCGCGTACTGGCCAACGGCTATCGCATCCACGTGGCTGAAGCTTGCACACCCGTGCCCGGCGGTGTCGATACCGTTGAAGATCTGGAACGCGTGCGTTCCGTCCTGGAGAAAAAGCATGAGTAAAACCCGGGTGTTGATGGTCTGCCTCGGCAATATCTGCCGCTCTCCGACCGCGCAAGGCATATTCGAGCATCGGGTACAGCAACGCGGGTTGACGCACTGCATTGAAGTCGATTCCGCTGGTACTTCCGGTTGGCATATCAATGAACCACCAGACCCACGCAGCATAAGCGCCGCGCTAACACGCGGTTACGATCTGAGCACCCAGCGCGGCCGCCAGGTGACGGAACAGGATTTCGCCGAATTCCATTATGTCCTCGCTATGGATATCCAGAATTTGCAGGCGCTGCGCGCACTTTGCCCACTCCATTACGACGGCTATCTGGGCCGTTTGCTGGATTTTTCCAAAAGCAAGCGTCGTCTGGACGTACCGGATCCTTATCACGGTGGCAGCTCTGGCTTTGAATTGGTGTTGGATCTGATCGAGGAAGCGTCCGAGGGTTTGCTGCAGCATATCCTCCGTAATCGCCCCATCGCCAAAGCCTGACATGCTGATCGAAGCCAACCACAATCTCCAGAGCCTCAATACCCTGGCGGCACCGGCCCGGGCGGAATACTTCTGCGCAGCACGCACGGAATCCGATTTGCTGGAGGCGTTGGAATGGGCGCGGCAAGGGCAGATGGCTCTGCAAGTCCTGGGGGGTGGGAGCAATCTGGTGCTGGCGCCGCTCCTGTCGGGGTTGACTCTGCAAGTGACAATGCAAGGGAAAATCCTGCTGGAGGACACGGCAGAATCCGTATTACTGAAAGTCAGCGCCGGGGAGAACTGGCACCAGTTGGTTATCTGGTGCTTGGCACAGGGTTACTACGGTTTGGAAAATCTCGCACTGATCCCGGGAACAGTCGGGGCCGCACCTGTGCAAAACATTGGCGCCTATGGCATTGAGATCAGCCGAGTTGTCGAGGCGGTGGAAACCCTGGGGCGCAGCGATGGCGCGCCTCTGCTGTTGTCCAGCCGCGACTGCGAATTCAGTTACCGCGACAGCATTTTCAAGCAGCGCCTACGCAACCGGCAGGTGATCACCAGCGTGATTCTGCGCCTGTCGCGCCGGGCGCAACCCGAGGCATCCTATCCCGCGCTGCGCGACGCATTGACCGGTGACATCACACCCCAGTCTGTATTCGACGCTGTCTGCCGCATCCGGAGTGGCAAGTTGCCGGATCCGACCCGGATTCCCAATTGCGGCAGCTTTTTCAAGAATCCCATCGTCCCCCAATCACTCCACGATGTATTACGTAAGCGTTACCCGGACATGCCTTCATTCGGCGTGGACTTGGCCGGCCGAGTTGAGCCGGTGCGTAAGCTGGCGGCCGCCTGGTTGATCGATCAGGCCGGTTGGAAGGGACGTGAATATAACGGTATGCGTGTGCACGATCAGCAGGCCCTGGTGCTCACCAATCCCAACCGCTTGACTGGCCATGTCGTATTGGAGATGGCGCGGGAGATTCAGCATTCGGTGTTGGATCGTTTTGGTGTGACACTTGAGCTGGAACCGGACTGCTGGGGTTTTGCGGGAATCGGATGACAAGCGCCTGGCCAGTACCTTTAAAGATATGAGAGTGGTAAATTGGCGCTGACTTTTCTCCCAGGAATTAATTCGGTTGCCCGGACGGCTGCCGATCTTCAGCACCACGCGAAACATACAGGGGTTTTACAGTGACAAAGATACTAGTGGCGGACGATCACGATCTGGTACGCATGGGAATTGTGCGCATGCTGGCGGATGTACCCGGTTTCACGGTCGTGGGGGAGGCCAAAAATGGCGAGGAGGCGGTGCGCCTGGCACGCGAACATAAACCCGATGTGGTGCTGATGGATGTAAAAATGCCGGGCATCGGCGGGTTGGAAGCCACCAAAAAAGTGCTCGCCCACAACAGCAATATCAAGGTCATTGCCGTCACCTCCCTGGCGGATGACATGTTTCCAGAGCGATTGATGAAAGCAGGCGCCTGCGGTTATGTGACCAAAGGAGCCAACTTCGACGAAATGATCGACGCAATAAAAACAGTTGTGGCCGGTAACCGCTACATGAGTAACAACGTGGCGCAACAACTGGCTTTGCGCAGTTTCAGCGGCGCCAAATCCAGCGCCTCCCCTTTTGAATTATTGTCCGAGCGGGAATTGCAAACGGCGATACTGATCGCCAATGGCGCCAAGGTACAGACCATCGCTGATACTTTTTGCGTCAGCCCCAAAACCATCAACAGCTATCGTTACCGCATTTTTGAAAAACTCAGTATCAACAGTGATGTTGAACTCACGCTGTTGGCGGTGAAGCACAAAATTCTTGATATAGATACCATGGAATAGACGCGCTTCTGCGCGTCCGTCCTTAATTTGATCCCATGTCCACACCCGCCGAGTTCGATCCGAAAAATTTTCTTCAGCATGTGACACGCCAGCCCGGCGTTTACCAAATGTTCGACGATGCCGGACGCGTTCTTTATGTCGGCAAAGCCAAAAATCTCAAAAATCGCCTCAGCAGTTATTTCCACAAAAGCGGCCTGAATCCCAAAACCCAGGCATTGGTGCAGCGGATACGCACAATTGAAGTGACCGTCGCCGCCAGCGAAGCCGAAGCCCTGCTGCTGGAACAGAACCTCATCAAGGCACAACGTCCGCCTTACAACATTCTGTTGCGGGACGATAAATCCTACCCATACATTTTTTTATCCCAGGGAGAGGATTTTCCGCGAATTACCCTGCATCGCGGCCCCAAAAAATTCAAAGGCCGCTATTTTGGCCCATTTCCCGGTGCCGGCGCAGTGCGCGAAAGTTTGCAGTTTCTGCAAAAAACTTTTCGGGTACGCCAATGCGAAGACAGCGTGTTCCGCAATCGCAGCCGTCCTTGTCTGCAATATCAAATTGGCCGGTGTACAGGCCCCTGTGTGGCGCTGGTAACTTCACAGGATTACGAAGACGACGTGCGGCATACCGTCATGTTTCTGGAAGGCAAAAGCGAGACACTGCACGAGGAATTAGTAAAAAACATGCAGGCAGCTTCTGACGCGCTGGAATTCGAGAAAGCCGTGGCTTTTCGCGATCAGATCACGGCCCTGCGGCAGGTGCAACAGCAGCATGTGGCGGAGAGCGGTACCGCTAACGTGGATGTGGTGGCCTTTGCGGCGGAAGGCGGAGAAGTATGCATCCATGTTTTGTTTATTCGCGTGGGGAGGGTGCTCGGCAGTAAAAGTTATTTCCCCAAAGATTTATTGGGAGAGGGCGAGAGCGCTCTGCTCGGAGAATTCCTCGCTCAGTTTTATCTGGCTGAGCGCGCCATGGATTTACCGACTGAGGTAGTCATCAGCCATGACGTGGAAGGAACGGGTGCGATAGAAGAGGCTGTACGGCAGAGTAAGGGTAAAAATCTGGAGATCAGTAATAACGTGCGTACCCACCGGGCACGTTGGCTGGCTATGGCCATGGAGGCGGCACGGCAAAATCTGCGCACGCGTTTGGGTAACCAGGCGACCCTGCTAAAAAAATACGAAGCTCTGCAAACAGTCCTGCAATTGGATGAAATTCCCGAGCGCATGGAATGTTTTGACATCAGCCACAGCAGCGGTGAGCGTCCGGTGGCCTCCTGTGTGGTGTTCAATCAAGCCGGCCCGGTGAAATCCGAATATCGCCGCTTTAACATTGAAGGCATAGAGCCGGGCGATGATTACGCAGCCATGGCCCAGGCCCTGATGCGTCGTTACAGCCGCCTGCAAACGGAAAACAAAAGTCTACCTTCCTTATTGCTGATCGACGGTGGCAAGGGCCAGTTGAATAAGGCGCGGCAGGTGATGGAGGAGCTCGGCATTCAGAGCATCACGTTGCTCGGGGTGGCAAAAGGCACCACACGTAAACCCGGCTTCGAAACTTTGATTCTGGAAAGCGGCGCTGAAGTGGTGTTGCAGGGGGACGACCCGGCGCTGCACCTGATCCAGCAGATCCGCGACGAAGCCCATCGCTTTGCTGTCACTGGCCACAAACAGGCTCGGGACAAACGCCGTCGCAAATCCCGACTGGAAGATATACCCGGCGTCGGGCCCACCCGCCGCCGCGAGCTGTTACAGCGCTTTGGTGGATTGCAGGAGGTGATGCGGGCCAGCGTGGACGACATTGCCCGGGTGCCAGGCTTCAGCAAAAAACTGGCGCAGGAGGTTTACACTGCTCTGCATAGTGAGTAACTTGCCTCACCGCTCAAAATTCTGGAGGCATACGGTTAATGTTTAACCTGGCCAATCAACTCACCTTCTGCCGCATATTCCTGATTCCGCTGTTGGTACTGGTGTTTTACTTGCCTTACGAATGGCGGTTTCCCCTTTCTGCGGCGATTTTTGGACTCGCCGGTATTACCGACTGGCTGGACGGACACATCGCCCGCAAATACCAATTGTCCACACCCTTTGGTGCTTTCCTCGATCCCGTCGCCGACAAGCTGATGGTAGCCGTGGCCCTGGCCCTGTTGATCGAACTGCATAGGTCTGTCTGGTTTACCCTGCCGGCTGCTGTCATTATCTGCCGGGAAATTGTCATCTCCGCACTGCGCGAATGGATGGCTGAACTGGGCAAACGCGCCACCGTTGCCGTCTCCAAAGTGGGCAAATTCAAAACCACTCTGCAGATCATCGCTATAGTCGTGCTCCTGCTGTTCAACCCGGATCGTTTCCCGATGATGAAGCTGGTAGGTCTGGTAACGCTCTACGCAGCCGCGCTGCTCACGCTCTGGTCCATGTTCGTCTACCTCCGCGCGGCTTGGCCGAGCTTCCGCACCCCATCCGACGCGGATAAACCATAAAACCGCGTTGTATGTTGGCCTGGGAAAATATGTTGTGAATCAAGGCTTTGCTTTTTTCGGCCAGGGCAAAAAAAGTGGAACTTAACGCTAGTCGACACCGGTAAAGTTCGCTAGAATGCGCAGCCTCTCTACCCAAGGCGCGATAGCAAAGCGGTTATGCTCCGGATTGCAAATCCGTTCAGCCCGGTTCGACTCCGGGTCGCGCCTCCAATTTCTGCAGCCGATCTCGATCCGCTGTATCAAAAAGCCCGAGTGGTGAAATAGGTATACACAGGGGACTTAAAATCCCCCGGCCCTAACCGGCCGTGCCGGTTCAAGTCCGGCCTCGGGCACCATAATTTCTAGTTAAATCAAATAGTTAGTGGCATATCGCGAAATAGTCATTAATTCATTTGCGTCTTTTTTTCTGATCGCTTGTTGACCAACTTCCGCCGCTTTTGCCATTGATTGGTATGCGGTGGGTAGATCAGGGGATTAAAAAAATTATCGAACCGGCCGATTCATCATCTGCAGCCTCTATGGGCTACTGGCGTGCGCACGATATACCGATAAATGAATATGTCGAATGTAATTGAAATCGCTCCAATCACCTTCCGCCGGCAACAATAAGCACCCAAGTTTTAGCATGATGACGTGGTTAGTGCAGATAGGGCAATTTCCGGTAAATCCTCTTCTCAATTTAAAGGATCTTTTCAAGTAAATAGAATTAATCTAAGCCCCCGATATTTAAGTTCCTTACCAATCCCACAAGTTTTATTAATGATCTGTGCGTAGCCAGCTAGTGAAGACACAAAACCAATTGAAATCCGCACGGAACTGAAAATTGACGAAATCTGCGCGCAGGAATGGAACAAAATCAACTTCTTCCCTGTTTGATAACCCATCCTAAAATAGTTGTGAAAAGTGGCAAGGCGGCCACATGCTGTTTCGGTTTTGAATGCCAAAGTTACGCGGGGGTTTTGGGGTGGCAAGAATTCCGTATTTGCATATGCAATTGTCGCTACCAAATATGGAAAATTACAAGCTGCACGGGTGTGTCATGAATTAGCCTTTCTATATGCGCCAGCAGCGGAGACGCCTTTTTTTTTGCCTGTCCGCGACTGCAATAGCATCCTCATTCCGATAACCTGTTAATTCAATGCACGTTAAGCGTGGTAAAGTCGCTTCTCAATGTTGTATCCACAACATGCCCCCCAGGAGGCAGCTATGAAAACGATTAACCCGCGCAAAATAATTTTCCTGCTCCTTACACTAATTCCGATTTCTGCTTTAGCAATCCCTGATATAGATCTGAGTCGATTTGCCAAAGATGATGTAACCATTATGGACGAGGCAACTGGGCTTGAGTGGGTCAACTTAACGCAGACAGTGGGTGACTCTTATTATTATTCCCTAAATCGGACCCAGCCAGGTCAGCAGTATGAAGGCTTTCGTTTCGCGACCAGTGTCGAAGTAACTGAGCTGTTTGATGTTTTTCAGCTGCCGTTATTTAATTCTTCTGAGAACACGGAGCTGGGTCATCTATTTATGGACATATTTGGAATCACTGATATTTACATTCCACCAGGTGGCGGAGCTAGAAATACATCAGCGCGTGGCTTTGTAGAGCCAGGGCATTTACTGGAGGGTGAGTGGCCTATGGTGCCTGCCTACGGCCTTTCGGTGATTAACCGGGACGATGGGTTCAGCGATTTAACAATGCAGCGAGGGACGACAGGCTATAATCCGGCGCTTTCTCACCATGGGTTTGCGTCATTTCTGGTGCGAGATCATGGGAAACCCCATACCGTACCGGAAATCAACGCGGGTACGGCACCCATTGCTTTAAGCCTCTTACTATTCACCGCACTGATGCGCTGGGAGCGCCGTAAAAGCTGAGTAATGTTGAGCCGACCATCCTATCCCGTAGGAGAGCTTCGCTATTTTCCGCTGCACATATTCAGGGCCTGCTATGTTAGATCCCGCACAATAATTGGGCACACATATTGCCTTTTGTAAGGAGACTTAATGATAAGAGGCTCCTATGAAAAGTGCGCAAATAAAAAAGCTCAAAGCGTATCGAAAATACGAAACCAAGCTGCCCAGCATTGAAAATGCTCACAACAATGAACTGGTCCTTCGCAACGACTGGAAGGAATACATCGCCCAGAATGAATCCGCCAGCGAGATTTTTGAGCCTGAAATTCTAATTCGCATGGACGAGTCTAAATTGTTATTTGAGGATGAAGACAGGCCAATCGAAGAAGCCTACAGCATCGTTATTTTCAGTAGCGATCAGGCGGTAAATGATGGGGCTGAACTCGCGTGGATAGAGACGGGCTTAGATGACTCAATGCGTTGAGCATTTTCGCCCCCTACGATGTCGTTAGTGTGGCGCGCATCACATAAAATACGGTATTTGCTCAAAAAACACTCGGAAAACAAACAGTTATAGCCTTTTGCCCTACTGGGCTCCTGCCTTCTAAGTCCTTCCAATCCCATCTATTAAGTCTGCTCTTATTCTTCTTTGTTATTAGTTGAGTGGTGTTTTATCGCGCTTATCGGCGGTTGGGCCCGCTGGTCTCTTGTCGTGGAAGGGGAATAAGGGCTGCTCTAGTGTTATTTGGCGGGCACCTTTTTATAGCCATTTACCGCTTAGCCATCTTCACCAGTAGCGAGAGTCAGTTTCATGAACAGTCGAGTATCCCAAGAGCGCGGTTTTACCATTCTGGAGTTGGTGGCTGTAGTGGCCGTAAGCAGCGCTCTTGCGCTGATGGGATTGCCGCTGGTCAAAGATTACCAGCAGAGCTACAGCACTGCCGGTGTATCGCAACGATTGGCTGAAACCCTCGCCAGTGCCCGCGAGCGGGCGGTGAGTATGGGCGAGTCGGTTTACATCTGCGGTAGCGCTGATGGCGCCCATTGCTCGGAGGATGCCTGGACACAGGGCTGGCTGGTGTACCAAAGCGCGCAACGCAAGCTTCCTGGCGACGAAGTGCCAGTGGAAGAAATTATTGAGCACTTTAATCACACCGCTGACGATTATCGTTTAACGGTTTTGGACGAAAGTTTGGCCAGCGTCAGCGATATCCGTTTTGATGCCCGTGGATTTAATGGCGCCCAGCAGCGTGTAGTCGCGGTGATGTGCGGTGCTAATACCAATGTTGAATTGGATGCGGTGATGGTCGAGCGCACAGGCCGTGTCCGGGTTGGAAAAAATCAATTTGACCAGAGCGCTGTAAATTCTGCCAAGCAGGATATCGAAAAGCATTTTGATTGCAATCAAGCTTAATTGCTGAGGTGTGGTATGAGCCGCAAGAATGAAGCAGGTTCTTCTCTGATTGAAGTGGTGGTGGCTCTATTTGTTCTGGCCATCGGTATGTTGGGTGTGTTGTCCATGCAGGTTAAATCCATGCAGTTCAACCAGAGCGCCTATTACTATTCTCAAGCCGTATTCCTCGCCAACGAAATTCTTGAAAATATGCGCTCCAGTCCGAGCAATGCCAATACTTATTTGATCGACCTGGAAGAGAAATCACCGGAGATTAGCAAAAATTGCAGTGCATCCGGCACTACCTGCACGCTCGCAGAACAGCGCGACTACAATTTGAACCAGTGGCGCGACAATATTGAAAAGACATTGGTGTCCGGTAAATCTTCTGTTGCCAGGGTAGGGGATTTTTACGCAATTACAGTGCAATTCGATGACAGCCGCGGCTCCGGGAAACAGAACGGCGAAGTGGAGCTCAGCGAATACGTGCTGATGACGGAGATCTAACATGCGCACGCAATATTCTCTGATGGTTATCGGTGGGCGTCAGCGCGGCTTATCCGTGGTTGAATTGTTAATTTCCCTGGTGATCGGCATGGCGGTGATTGCCGGGTCCATACAGGTGGTGGTGTCAAGCAAACGCAGCTTTATGGATCAGGATGAAGTGACTTTCATCCAGACCAATGCGCGGTTCGCCATGGATATCCTCGGCAAGGATATTCGCATGGCGGGATACCTTGGTTGCGCCACGCAGAAATCAGTCCAGTTGGCCAACTCGATCGACAATGATGGAGATGGTTATGTGTCCTTGCACGGTTTGCAGGGTTTTGAAGGGGAAAGTGGGGTTGCAGCTTTTCCAAGTGATTTTAAAGCGTCAGCGACCACTGGTACGGATGCTGTATTGATTCGTCGGGCAGGTGACACTGAATTGGATGTTAAGAGCCACAATGGTCACTCAGCCGAAATTGGTTTGTGGGATAACCACAGTTACGACAAGGGCAGTACCTTAATGATTGCCGACGCCAGCTGCCGCAACGTCGGTCTATTTGAAGTGAGCGGACCCTCCGGTTTGCCTGCTCATCATATTGTGCATAACAAGGGAGGAGCGGCAGGTTCTGGTAACTGCACTAAAGTAATTAAAGGCAATTTTGTCTGTCTGCCAACCTGTACGGCCACCAAATGCGATGGTTATGAAGCTGCTGCAGGTTCTTATGGGCCGGGTTCAAAGGTGATGGAATTTGTCGCCCATGCCTATTACATCGGTGAATCGGATGTTATGCCGGGTATGCCAGCTTTACGCAGACAAGTATTTAACGCCAATGGTCCGGCCAGCACCAGTTCGGAAGAAGTCGCACTGGGCGTTGAAGATATGGAAATACTCTATGCCGTGGATTCCAACAGCGATGGCGATGTGGATCAAATGCGCAAAGCCAGTGAAATGGATTTAAATGGTGATGGCACCATATCTCACGCGGAATGGGACCAAGCCATTAGTGTAAAAATCAGTTTGGTATTTCGTTCGCAATTGCCTGTGCTTCCCATTGCGGAAAAGAAAACACTCGCGGGTACGGAATATAACGACCGGTTCATGCGCCAAGTCGTCAATTCCACTATTCGCATTCGCAACAGGGGGTAATTCATATGTCCCGGTACCATAGTTCGCGACTGGCCACATCTCGCCAGTCCGGTACGGCATTGATCGTGAGCCTGATTATTTTGGCCGTGGTCACGTTGTTAGGTATAACTGGTATGCAATCCTCCAACACCGAATTGAAATTGGCGGCCAGCCAGCGGGACAGGGGTGTGGCCTTTGAAGCGGCGGAGGCAGCCATTGCCATAGTCGAAAAAAATCTCGCGGACAGTCCACCTCAACGCGAAAAGCTATTTTCCACCTGCTCCGGGTCGGGCTGTTACAACGCGACTTGTCAGGGTGGCGTGTGTTTTGATGGTGACTATTTATTGAGTTACTCCGAATACGAATGCCAAGTCGCCGATTACGCCGGCACCAGTCGCCGCGTAAATTTTTGGAGCGATCCCACCTTAAATGTCTGGCAAACCGACGCACGGCATCAGACGGTGAAAATCGACAGCCTGAAAACGGATGTGAAATATATTGTGGAATTTCTGTGTTATGTCCCGAGGGATCAAGACTCGACTTTCAGTCACGAACCTGGTTTGAATAACAACGGCGCCCCTTTGTTCCGGGTAACGGCTATGGCAGAGGGAAATGGCCGTAGAGCGGCTGTTGTTCTGCAATCCACTTACAAAGTGTTGAATGGACATTGAGATTGAGGGTTTGGTTATGCGTAAATCCATATTGAATTGTATGAAGCCCGCTCTTTGGCTCAGCACAATGCTGGGCTTTTTGGCCGTGTCTGCCCATGTCTTTGCTCAATCTGTTACGGATTATGATTCGGTGCCACCGTTGCTGGCGGAAAGTGCCACGCCCATGGTGATGTTGGCCATGTCCAAAGATCATCAATTGTTTTACAAAGCCTATACGGATTTTGATGATCTCGATGGCGACGGTTTCGCCGACATCACTTACACGCACGCCTTTGAGTACGTCGGTTATTTCGACAGTTATAAATGTTATTCCTATGACAGCAGCCTGAAGCTATTCAAGCCTGCCGCTGCGACTGCGGATAAATATTGCAATACCGCAACCAACAATCTCTGGAGCGGCAATTTTTTAAATTGGGCTACCATGACGCGTATTGATGAAGTGCGCAAAGTTCTTTATGGCGGTATGAGATCGACGGACAGCGCTACAGAAACGGTTTTGGAGCGCGCATTCCTGCCGAACGATGCACACAGTTTTGCAAAATACTATAACGGCTCCGATTTGGGTAAATTGACACCTTTTGGTAATTTGACGACAGCGCAGAAGGCCACAGCAGCGACCGGCATTACCATCTGCAATACCACGCGGCAATCCGGCAGCATTATTTCCCAAAACTCCACAGCGGCCCCTTTGGCACGTGTAGTCGCTGGAAATTATTCCTTATGGGCAGCCAATGAACGTTGGCAGTGTCTTTATTCGGGCGAAGAGAGTGCCAGTAATGGCAACAGTTCAGGCACGACAGGTATCTACGCCAATTCCGCCAACCCTGCAACCAGCAACCGGGCGGTACAGGCGGATAATACAACCGTACCGGATTATGTGGTGCGAGTCTCTGTGTGTAACAGCGGCTTGATCGGCCAGGAGGATTGCAAGCAATATCCATCCGGAAATTACAAACCCATCGGGATTTTGCAGCGTTTTGGAGATAATCAGTCGGTGATGTGGGGTCTGTTGACAGGGTCCTACAAAAAGAACAAATCGGGCGGTGTATTGCGTAAAAATATTGGCTTCGTCACGGATGAAGTCAATACGGATACAGATGGCACTTTCAAGGCGGCTCCTACATCCGGCGGCATCATCAATACCATCGATAAATTTCGTTTAATTAATTACAGTTTTGCTGACGGCACCTATAACACGGCGGATTCCTGTGAGTGGGGCGGCAATAGCTTTGTCAACGGTAAGTGTACAAACTGGGGTAATCCATTCGCAGAGATTTTGTTGGAATGTTATCGATATTTTGCTGGTAAAACGCCTAACACCAACTTCGATGCGGACGATTCTACCCTGCTGACCGGCTTGACCAGACAAACCACTTGGAGTAATCCGCAAACGGAGGAAACTGCGTGTGCGAGTTTGAACGTGATTGCGTTTAATGCGAGCACTGTTTCTTATGATGGTGATGAGCTCGGAAAAGTCACGGATTTAAATACCACTAAAACCTCGCAGCAACTTACCAAAACTGTGGGTGATGGCGAGGGCATTACCAACCAGTATTACTTTGTTGGCGAAAATGGTGGAAGCGGCACCAGTGACAATAACCAGTTATGTACCGCAAAAAAGATCAGCGATCTGGGTCTGGTCGAAGGCACCTGCCCGGACTCTCCGCGTCTGGACGGTTCCTATAGAACGGCTGGCATTGCCTACCATGCCAACACCGTGGACCTGCGCACGAATATTGTCGATAAACAAACCGTTACTACCTACGGAGTGACGCTTGCACCGGCGCTACCGAATGTTGCGATTGTAGCCCCCAACGGCAAACGCGTCGCCATATTGCCGGCCTGCCGTAATTCCAGCATTAGCGGCAACTGCGGTTTGGTGGATTTTAAGGTGGTGGAGCAGGTGGTGACCGAGACAAAATCCACCGGTAAGTTTTATGTGAATTGGGAAGACAGTGAGCAGGGCGGAGATTACGATCAGGATATGGCAGGCGTACTGACGTACGAACTGACCAATACGGAATTGAAAATCACCACGGATGTTTTTGTGGAGTCCACACCTTACAAATTGGGATTTGGATTCATAGTGGCAGGCACTACCAATGACGGATTCCACAGTCTTTCAGGTGTCGAGGGTTACACCGGTTATGGCTGTAGCTCGGCTTGTAACGTAAATGATTCTGCCAAAAGCAAAGTGTTCAACTTGGGCTCTTCCACAGTGGATTCCTCCGTTGTCAAACTTCTGGAGCAGCCATTGTATTACGCTTCCAAATGGGGTGGATTCGTGGATGTGGATGGAGATGGTAAACCCAGCTTGGCCAAGGAGTGGGACCAGCGTAGCAACTCGACCGGCGTCAATGGCGCTGATGGGCAGCCGGATAATTACTTTTTTGCCACGAATCCGAAACAACTCAAAACTCAGCTGACCAATATTCTGGTATCGATTTTGGATCGCACAGCATCGGGTACTTCCGCTGCGGTGGTCACCAATACGGGCACCGGGGAAGGTGCGATTTATCAGGCGCTCTACAACCCGCGATTCAGCGCCGCCAATGGCGTGGATGCGGTGGATTGGGTGGGCACTTTAAACGCATTGTTTATCGACAGTTACGGTTTCATTCGCGAAGACAATGCCGCCCCCAAAGGCCGTCTAACCAGCGACGACAATATCATTGATGTCTTCTATAACCCTGTCAGTCAGAAAACCCAGGTGCAGCGTTATGCTATGGGTGCAGGTGGCGTGCAGGGTGCTGCTGTTGGCGCTCCGGTGGATGTATTGGACCTCAAACCGATTTGGAGCGCGCGGGACGAGTTGGGCAAAGTTTCCAATTACGTGACTCAGAGGGCTTTATTTAGCAACAAGGCCAATACCGGGCGCTACATACTTACCGGTATTGATCAGGATGGCGATGGCCAGATCGGTATGGCTTCAGAAGAAGAGGAAACTTTTGAATTTTCCGCCGACCTGTTCGCCAACACCGGTACCAGTGAATATTTCCGCCTGTTGGGTTTGAAATCCACAAATGCCGGAAACGCCGAAAAAATCGTGAATTATATTCGCGGTGAGGACATGAGTGGCTTTCGCAACCGTCGCATAGATGTGGATGGCAACGGTACTACTGAGCCAGTGTTGCTGGGCGATATCATTAACTCTTCACCAATTTCCGTGGGTCGTCCTGCCGCGGGTTATGACTTGGCGTTCGGTGATGATACCTATCGTCAATTCCGCCAAAAATACCAAAATCGCCGTCAGGTTGTTTACGTGGGGGCGAACGACGGTATGTTGCACGCGTTCAACGCTGGCTTTTTTAATGCGTCCACCGCTTCCTATGAGTTGAGTTTGGCTGGTGAAACGCAACACCCGCTTGGTTCCGAACTATGGGCGTATGTGCCTTTCAATTTATTGCCGCATTTGCAGTGGTTGACAATGCCGAATTATCCACATGTTTATTATGTGGACGGCGTAGTAAAAAGTTTTGATGTCAATGCCTTCAAGGACGACGCTACCCATCCGGGCGGTTGGGGCACTATATTAGTGGTGGGTCTGCGCTTTGGTGGTGGCGACTATACGCTGGATCCTGCGGAGGATGCCGATGGCGATACCAGTAATGACATCACTTTGCGCTCTGGGTATGTAGTGTTGGATGTAACCGACCCGGAAAAGCCCCCTAAAGTGCTGGCTGAAATCACCCACCCGGATATGGGCTATACCTTGGCGGAACCTGCGCTGGTAAAAATGCGCGCTGCGGATGAAGTTACCGGCTCCTATATCGATCCCAGCCTCAATGAATGGCATTTGGTGTTCGGGTCGGGTCCGGCCGGATCCACCCAGGCAACCCGGGATGTCGCTTTGTCATCCGCCGTCAGCGACAAAACTGCCAAGCTTTTTATTTACGATTTAAATGACAAAACTTTAGCCGTCCAGGATTTAGGTGAAGCCAATAGTTTTATTGGTGGACTCCACTCCGTCGATTGGACGCGCGATTACATCGACGATGCAATTTATTTTGGCACAGTCACGGGAGCGGTCAGCAGCGCCACCGGAAAACTCTTTCGCGGCTTGCTGGGGAGCAGCGGCACTCTGTCCATCAGTACCGGTCCGCTGCTGAACGTCAGCAGCAAACCTTTCAGTGCCACGCCGCTTGCCGTGCGTGATCGTCAGGGTGGTTATTGGGTGTATTCCGGCACAGGCCGCTTTTATGTGGTGGAGGATAATTTCACCACAGCGCAGCAATCCTATTACGGCGTGAAAGATCCCCATGTGGATGGTGTACTAACCGGTACCACCGTGAATCTGACCAATATGGTTAACACGACGGATATCAAGGTGTACACCGATGGCTCCATCGATTCCAAATCCAACCCCGGGTCCAATATCGTGCTGCCGGGTCTGACGAAGCCCGCGAAGTCCTTTACGGATGTTTACAATGCGGTGCGCGCCAAATCCGGTTGGTATTTTGATTTTGCCCGATATCGTTCGCGCAATATCACCCAGGCTGTGGTATCGGATCAATCATTGGTGTTTACGGAGTATCAGCCCAGTGGTTTGAAATGCCAGCCCGAAGGTTACGGCTTCCTTAATGCGCCACACCTGCACGCGGGAATTCCCGGAGCCTTCGCACCTATTGGCACCAATTCAGGTTCTGTAAACGGAGCGGGCGCCGAGGAGGTGAATATGAGCGAATCGCTCGGTTTGGGCAGCCCATCCACACCGTCCATTCACCAGCGTGGCGACGGCAAAAAAGTGGCTGTGGTGCAAACCTCCACAGGTGAACTCTCCACGAATGTAATTGAAGGTGGTGAGACTCAGGGACAGCGCGAATCCTGGCGCGAAATTATGATCACTTGGTAAGAATGAATGAAACAACAGAGAGGATTTTCGCTGATCGAAATGATTTTGGTCGCGCTGATTTTTGGATTGCTCCTCGCAATTATTTTCAAAAATTATGCTGACGCGGTGGTGAAGGAGCGTCGCACCATCGCGCAGCAGACTTTATTCACGGTGGCCGGCTTGCAGGAACGTTGGTATGTGCGCATGTACCGGTACGCCAATTCCATTGATGATGTCGGTGGTGCGCGCGCCGCTGGTGATCATTACCTGCTGCAAGTGACCCAAGATCCTTGCGGAGATACCAGCTGCTACACCGTCACGGCGACCGCGACGGGTGAACAGGTGAAGGACCGCGAATGCGAAAGGATGTCTATCAACAACCTGGGGTCAAAGCGCGCGCTCAGCTGGGAAAATAAAGACACCACCGGAGTCTGTTGGGAATCCAGTTGACCTTTCCATTACCCGCAATTAATCGGTCGTTTATCGTCATGGGCGACTATGCCGTCCGCTTCAGGCCGTGCGAGATAAGCACGGCCGGCTCTCTGAGTGGTGATACGTCGGATTAAATAGGGAGAATTATCGCGAGGGCACAAAATAAAACTGCCATAAGGCTGGGCTGCTCCGTGCGCGTAATAACGGATATACCTCGAGGTGCTAGAGGCATTCAGCCGGACAGTCCCTGAAAAATTCAACTCCAGCAAGCTTTCGATGTTCTCGTTTTCGTCAATCTGACGATTATTATTGGCGTCGTGAAATATTGCTAGCTTGCGAAAATTGTCGCGGCGGCAAACATTATTGTTATCGATGCCGCACATGACCATTTCGCGTCCAGAATGCACCGCTAATTCGCGTGTTTTATGCAGATGACGTAACAGCAAATGCGACTGCGCATCGGCCTGCTGTTTACGGAAAAAGAAATCGAGATTGGGTATGGCGATGCCCATGAGCAGGGCGATAACGGCGATTGCCATGATGAGATCGAGGAGCGTTAACCCACGCTCGCGCGGATGCGCTGTGCACATAAAAGCCTCCCTGGCTCGGTTGTAATCCTTAAATCATTTTGCTCCTGACGCGATTTTCATTCTGTAGGAAATTGTCACCAGGCTCAGTCCGCTTCCAGCCCGAGTTTTTGCAGGCGGTAGCGTAGCGAACGGAAAGTGACACCCAACTCCCGCGCGGCGACGGTTTTATTCCAGCGCACGGCTTCAAGCGCACCCAGGATCACTTCTTTTTCGATTTCCGCCAGATATTCGTCCAGGGAGGTGTATTCCGCACAGCGCGCATAGTGATCGACCTTGCCCGCTTCCGCCGACCGATTGGGTTTGGTGATGGGAGGTGGCGTGCCGCCCTGCAATTGCAAATCGCGGCTGCGAATCACATGGCCTTCACACAGGGTAAAGGCGCGCTCCAAAATATTTTCCAGCTCCCGCACATTGCCGGGAAAATCGTAAATCTGAAGTTGCTCCATGGCATCGGGATGAATTTCTGGCATCGGCAAATCCACCTCCAGAGCCAGTTTGCGCAATATATGTTGTGACAAAACGCGCAAGTCTTCTTTGCGCTCCCGCAGCGGGGGCACATTCAATTGGATGACGTTGAGTCGATAGAAGAGATCCTGACGGAAATGGCCTTTGTCCACCTCCTTGGCGAGATCTTTGTGCGTGGCGGAAAGGATACGCACATCGGTTTTGCTCTCGCTGGCGGCGCCCACGGCGCGAATGGCTTTTTCCTGGATGGCGCGCAACAGTTTCACCTGCATTTCCAGTGGTAGGTCCGCCACCTCGTCGAGAAACAAAGTGCCGCCCTCGGCCGCCTGGAACAGACCTTGTTTATCCTGGTGAGCCCCCGTGAAACTGCCTTTCCTATGACCAAAAAATTCACTTTCCATCAGTTCGCCGGGAATTGCTCCGCAGTTCACCGGAACGAACGGCCCACGTGCCCTTGGGCCCAATTCGTGAATTGAACGGGCCACCAGTTCCTTACCGCTGCCGGATTCACCGGCGATATACACAGGTGCTTGAGAGCGCGAGAGCTTTTTGATGCTCATTTCCAAATTGGCGATGGCTTTGGAATTGCCGATCAATCGGGAGCTGCGCGTCGGGTCGGCCTCCGCATCCAAACGGGAGGATTGAACCGCGGCGGCAACCAGCTTGCGGAGCGATGCAAGGTCCACGGGTTTGGACACAAAATCGAATGCCCCGGCTTTCATCGCTTCGACCGCCGTGTCCATATTCCCATGGGCGGTGATCACCGCCACCGGCACCTCTGGATATTTGCTCTGCATCAGCCTCACCAATTCAATACCGTTGCCGTCCGGCAGCCGCATATCGGTCAGGCACAATTGATAGGGCCGGCTCTCGATCAGACTTTTGGCTTCGGCGACGCTGCCGGCGCTGTCGGTGTCTATTTCCATACGGTTGAGTGTCAATTCCAATAACTCGCGTATGTCGGGTTCGTCATCGACGATCAGGGCTTTGAGTGCAGTCATGGGTGCGGCTCTATGAATTTATGAGTCAGCACTGGCGCCGGATTTCATCCTGCGTCAGAACATGCGTTGGTGGTGTGAAAAACCAATTCTAAAACAGCTGAGGCCGTCTCCGGTGCGCAGATAATGCAAACTGGCCTGATTGATTTCACACAGCTCTTTGGAAATGTAGAGACCCAAGCCAGAGCCGCGCTCTTCCGTGGTGTAAAACGGGTCGAATACATGGGGCAGCCTCTCGTCATCTATGCCGGGGCCAAAATCGATGATTTCCAAATGGCTGATGTCATCGTTATGTGATTTCTTGACCTTGAGCAGCACGCGTGCCGCCCCGGTCGCCTGACGACTGTAACGCAGGCCATTGTCGAGCAGGTTGGTCAGTACCTGGGAAAGATGGGTCTGGTCTATTTTCACCGGATGCGCGCCCGGTTCGATCTCTATGTCAATCACCACTTTCTGGCCGGTGCTGTATTGGTTGACGAAGCGCGGCAGCCACAGCGCCAGGTCGAAGATTTCCGGTTGCGGCTCCTTGCGTCGCGACAGGGCCAGCGTGCTTTCGATGATCTGGTTCACCCTTTGGGAATGTTGGTGGATGATTTCCGTCAGGCGTTTGTCGCCGCTTTTGATCGCGGGTGACTCCGCCAGCAGTTGAGCCGCATGGGAGATTGCGCCCAAGGGATTGCGGATTTCATGGGCGATGCTGGCGGTCAGGCGACCGAGAGACGCGAGCTTCAGTTGCTGCGCCTGCTGTGTCATGGCCCGGTGATCCTCAATGTAGATTACTGTCCGTGAGCTGGCGCCCAGGTCGAGGGTGGCGAGTGAAACCCGGGCTAATTGTCCCGCGCGCAGCTCCAGTACCTGGGGTGGCCCGCCGGTGGAGGCCTTCCGCCAATTCCCAACCAGCTTGGCCAGCGGCGGGATACTGTCCAGTCCCAGATCGCGGTAATCACTCTCCGGCAGCAAATCCAGAAAGCGCAGGGCGGAATCGTTGATCAGTTCGATTCGGGTGTTGTCCACAACCACTATTCCGGTGCGCATGCGCGCAACTATCGCCTGGGCCAGCCGTTGCAGATGCGCGGCAAACGCGGCTTGTGCCGCGGCCTCCTGATTGCTGGTGCGCAATTTCTCCGTGAGTATTTGAAACGCGTAGGCGGTGCAGAACAGGAGCACGCCGAGAAATCCGGCGGAGAACAACGATTTGCTGTTGATCTGCCCAAGCTGGAAAAGGTAAAGCGTTTCGGCGATCACCAATAGGCTGGCCATGGCCGCGAAGGCAATACCCAACTGGCCGCGAATAAAAATGCCGGCCATGGCGACAATCACCAGCAGCAGGTAACCGAGGCCGCTTTCGATGCCGCCGCTGGCGTGAATCATACAAACCAGCGCCAGTACATCGACTATCAGTGAGGCTGCCAAGCGGTTGAATGAGTGAACAAGTTTGCTCGGCTTGGCAAATACCAATGTAAGGAGGCACAGGCCGAGGTAGGACATCACTACCCATAAAAACAGTTCGGGATACAGGTTTCCCAGAACACGATGGGGTGTGGCGATAAAGAATGTACCCGCCAGCAGAAAGGCGAGAACCGCACGGAAGTAAAAATAGATCTTCAGCAAGGTTGGATTGTGTTGGATTTTTATCATGGCCGGCCGCCTGATGCGAAGTCATCGCGAGAATGGCTTGTCGAGATTTTTATTTGTTATAGCGATTACCCACCTGCCAATGGTGGCGCATTTGGGCGTTATGTCAAATTCGAACGCACCAGGAGCTACCCTGGTTCGCCAGAGCTCTATCCTGATTCGCCAGAGTCCTATGCGAAAACCAAAGCCCCTATACAAAAAAAAGCAGCCTAGGCTGCTTTTGGTTTCATCCCGCTTCCGGTCGCGGGGCTTGTGGCCAGTATTCCGGATTGTATTGGCGGCGTGTATCGAAACCACTTAATTCCGCGCGCTCAAACATGCCAAATGTCACATAGCTGAACCAGTGTCGTCGTTGGCGGCGCAGATAATAGGTTTGATCGAACACACCTTTATCATCGAGCGCCGGATAATCGGGAAAATTTGCCGCCAGTACTTTTACCGCCGTTTCGGCCATGTCGTTCATGCCGAGCAGATAATAGGCCTGGACCATGACAGCCAGGCCGTCCGGAACGGCCGGTGTCTGCTGGAAATTCTCCACCACATAATTTCCGCGCCGGGCAGCAGCAAGGAAGGCGCCGCGTTTGAAATAATAATTGGCCACGTGTATTTCGAAACGGGCGAGGACATTGCGCAGGTAGACCATGCGCTTTTGCGCATCCGGTGCATAAGGAGAGCTGGGAAAACGCTGGATGAACTGCGCGAAGTGCTCGAAGGATTCGCGGGCGCCACCCGGGTCGCGGTCCGTGTTGTCGGCGCCAAACACCGAGCCGACAAAGCCGCTTTCCTGATTGAAGCTTGCCAGACCGCGCATGTAAAAAGCGTAATCCACATGCCGGTGCTGCGGATGCAGGCGGATAAACCGGTCTGCGTTGGCTATGGCCTCTTCATAATTCTGGGCGCGGTAGTGGGCGTAGATCAGTTCCAATTGACCCTGCTCACCATAGGTACCGAAGGGGAAATTTTCTTCGAGTGTCTGTAGAGTTTGGATGGCGGCTAGCCAGCTGCTGTTATCCAGATGTTTTTGGGCCGATTCATAAACTTCCTGTTCAGTGAGGCCTTTGCGTTTTTCTTCTTTGCTGGCGCAGGCAGTCAGAACCGCTAGAATGGTGCAGATTATCAGTATGGGTAGTCGCATTAAAACCGCTTAATTTTCAACAAAATGGCTTTGAATCGAAGGTTTCCACGCCGAGGGCGGGAAACGGCGCAGTGTAGCCAGTCGCTCAGAAGAACTCAATGAAACAACAAATATCACAAAAGAATCAGGTGTCCGTCGACCTCTCAGGCCAGCGGTTGGATCAGGTGGCCGTGTACTTGTTCCCGCAATTTTCACGCGCGCGTATCCAGGAGTGGATTAAAAACGGCCAGATCACCTTGGCCGGCCGAGTTGTGAAGCCCAATACCAAAGTCGTTGGCGGGGAGGTGGTTCACCTGGAGGTCGAGCTGCAGGAAACGGGCGACTGGCAGGCCCAGGAGCTGGCATTGGAGTGCGTCTACGAAGATGAAGATCTGCTGGTGATCAACAAGCCGGCCGACCTGGTAGTACACCCGGCCGCGGGCAATGCAGATGGCACTCTGCTGAACGGTTTGCTGCACTACCTCCCGGAGCTTCGCACCATGCCGCGCGCGGGCATAGTCCATCGCCTGGATAAAGACACCACCGGCCTGATGGTGGTCGCCAAAAATCTTGGGGCGCAAAACCATTTGGTGCAACAGCTGCAGGCGCGCACCGTATCGCGTCAGTATGTGGGTGTAGTGATGGGCGCAATTCCGCCGCACGGCCGTGTGGAGGCGCCTATAGGCCGCGATCCATTCAATCGTATAAAAATGGCGGTGGTGAAGCAGGGCGGCAAAGAGGCGATCACCCATTTTCAACGTTTGAACCGTCTCGGACCCATGAGCCTCGTGCGCATGAAGCTGGAAACCGGCCGAACGCACCAGATCCGCGTGCATATGGCCCACCAGGGATTCCCGTTGTTGGGCGACCAGCTCTATGGCAAAAAGCTGGGCCGGTGCGTGGATTTGACGGATGAGGCCAGCCGCATTGTCAATGAGTTCCCGCGGCAGGCATTGCACGCAGAGAAACTTTCCCTGGTTCACCCGCAGACCGGCGAACTGTGTACCTGGCAAGCCCCTTGGCCGGATGACTTTGCGATGCTGGTGGAAGCCCTGGGCGGACCGGCGAATGACCTCGCCTGATCCTATTCACCTGTTGACACCCGACTGGCCGTGTCCCGCGAATGTGCGGGCGGTGATCTCAACCCGATTGGGTGGGTGCAGCCAAGGCAAATATCGCGGCGCCAATCTGGGTGATCATGTGGGGGACGATCCGGTCGCCGTTGCCGCGAATCGCGCGCTGCTGGCGCATCACGTTGGCATACAACTTTGGCCTTGGATGACGCAGGTACACGGCACGGAGCTGCTGGAAATAGGCACGACTGTAACTTGTGGGCAGGTTGCGGATGGTGCCCATAGCCGCACCGCTGGCAGTGCGTGCGCCGTATTGACGGCAGACTGCTTACCCGTACTTCTATGTGATCGCCACGGTACTCAGGTGGCGGCGGTGCATGCGGGTTGGCGAGGTTTGGCGGCGGGCATACTGGAGCGGGCCGTGAAATGCTTCGATGCGCCGGGTGGGGATGTGCTCGCCTATCTGGGGCCGGCCATAGGCCCAGCGCATTTTGAGGTGGGGATGGACGTGTACCAGGCTTATCGCGCTTTATTTTCCCGGCTGGATTATCACGGCGACTGGAATAATTGCTTCCGTCCCTGCCCAGGCAGGGCGCAACACTTCCTTGCCGATCTTTACGGGCTTGCGCGGTTGACGCTGGCCTGCGCCGGGGTACATCAGGTTTACGGGGGCCAGTATTGCACCTATGGGGATGGCGATCGCTTTTATTCCTATCGCCGCGATGGCGTGACAGGCCGAATGGTGAGCGCGATTTGGCTGACTGCGGACGGTGATTAATTACTGCCTTTTAATTTTGCCTTTACTCTCGAGAAGCTCACCGAAACGCATTGCCCAGCGTTTGCAGAGCATTTTGAAATCGTGAAGATTTTCCACGCGGTTGGTGGGTTGCAGGTCACCTATACCGCCTGCGGAACTTGTCTGGCTGTAGTCGCTGAGTTCCATCAGCGGGTTGTTGCTGATCCCATCCAAGAGCGTCAGGGTCAGGCGGGCGGCGCCGGTGTGTTCGACAAAGTCCCGGCTGTTGGCGCGAAAGGAGAAATCCGGCGCGGTAATGCGAAAGCGGGTCAGACGAGGGACGATCACCAGGGTGTCCGGTCCCGCCTGTTCCACTTTCTGCCATCCCGCTTCCTGGCTTAGGTTGGACTCAAGCGCTTCCTTCAGTACCCGTGTATAGGACTCGCGGATGCGGGCTTCATCACTGTCCGTCATAACGGATTTATGTTCACGCAACCAATGTTTGTCGAATTCCAGTTCCGGCTGCTTCACCAGAAACGATGTGTAACGGCGCAAATCGGCATTGTCCGCGAAGCGCACTGTGTCGAAACCCTTCACCTTCTCCTCACTTCGGGTTTCGATCATGTCTTCGATTGCCGGTTTGGGCGCGGATAGGACCGGGGCACACAGCAGTGCGAGTATCAGGTTAGATAGATGTAAGACGCCTTTGATTTTCATAATGGTGCTCTCTAAATCATCGTTGTTGTTCACTGGTGCCGGTTACAGATGGCGGCTTAGAAAATTCCAAGGCGCAAAAATTCCCTATTCATAAACCACCATTCAGAGCCCATCAGTCGAAAACCTGCTTGATTTCTTTCTGTCACGCCCAAATCTAACGCGATAAGCTTCTGCGTATACCAAATAAAGCAAACGAGGTCCCCTCATGCGAATAGACCGATTCACCAATCCTTTGCAGATTGCGCTCGCCGATGCCCAGTCGCTGGCTGTGGGACGCGACCACAATCAGCTGGAACCTGTGCACCTTGCACACGCAATGCTCAATCAGCAGGGCGGAACCGTGCGGCCACTGCTCGCGGGTGCCGGATTTGATCTGACGGGCCTGCGCAACGCGTTAAAAAAATCCCTGGATGACCTGCCGCGCATTCAAACACCTACCGGCGATGTGAACATGTCCCAGGAACTGGGGCGACTGTTGAATCTTGCGGACAAACAGGCGCAAAAACAGGGTGACAAATTTATATCCAGCGAATCCGTTCTGGTGGCAGCGCTGCAGGACGCCAATAATTCCCTAGGTAAGTTGCTGAAACAATTCGGCGATTTGAGTCGTCTGGAGCAATCCATCCAAAAAGTGCGCGGCGGTGAAACCGTGGACAATCCGGACGCGGAAGGCCAGCGCCAGGCCCTGGATAAATACACCATCGATTTAACGGAGCGCGCTGAGCTGGGCAAGCTGGATCCGGTGATCGGCCGGGACGATGAGATTCGCCGCACCATTCAGGTTTTGCAGCGCCGAACCAAAAACAATCCCGTGCTCATCGGCGAACCGGGTGTGGGTAAAACTGCGATTGTTGAAGGTCTTGCGCAGCGCATTATCAACGGGGAGGTACCGGAAGGATTGAAAGACAAGCGCCTTTTGTCACTGGACCTGGGTGCATTGCTCGCCGGTGCCAAATTCCGTGGCGATTTTGAAGAGCGGTTGAAAGCAGTGCTTAACGAGCTGGGTAAACAGGAAGGTCGCGTTATTTTGTTTATCGATGAATTGCACACCATGGTGGGCGCGGGGAAGGCGGAAGGTGCCCTGGACGCCGGTAATATGCTGAAACCCGCGCTGGCCCGCGGCGAGCTGCATTGTGTGGGTGCCACCACTCTGGATGAATATCGTAAATATATTGAAAAAGATGCGGCGCTGGAGCGACGCTTCCAGAAAGTCCAGGTGGACGAACCCAGCGAAGAAGACACCATCGCGATATTGCGCGGTCTCAAGGAGCGTTATGAGGTGCACCACGGGGTGGATATCACCGATTCTGCAATTATTGCTGCGGCAAAACTTTCGCAGCGTTATATCACCGACCGACAATTACCGGATAAGGCTATAGATCTCATTGATGAGGCGGCAAGCCGCATCCGCATGGAGATCGATTCTAAACCGGAGGAAATGGATCGGCTGGAGCGCAAACTGATTCAATTGAAAATTGAACGCGAAGCGATAAAAAAAGACGAGGATGAAGCAGCGCGCAAACGCCTGGAAAAAATTAATCTGGATATCGGCAGTTTGGAGCGCGAATACGCCGACCTCGACGAAATCTGGCGCTCCGAAAAAGCGGCTTTGCACGGCTCCCAGGAAGTGAAAAGTAAATTGGAACAGGCACGCCTGGACCTGGACAGTGCACGGCGCGCCAGTGACTTGGCTCGTATGTCTGAATTGCAATACGGCATAATTCCGGCACTGGAAAAGCAGTTGGATATGGCCAGCCATGCGGAAATGCTGGAAATGAAATTGCTGCGCAATCGCGTGACGGACGAGGAGATTGCGGAAGTGGTCTCCAAGTGGACAGGAATTCCGGTTTCCAAGATGCTGGAAGGTGAACGCGATAAATTGTTGCGTATGGAAGAAGCCCTGCATAAGCGTGTGATCGGCCAGCACGAGGCTGTCAATGCGGTGGCAAACGCCGTACGTCGTTCCAGGGCAGGGCTGTCGGATCCCAATCGTCCCAATGGCTCGTTTTTATTTCTCGGGCCGACCGGAGTGGGCAAAACCGAGTTGTGTAAATCCCTGGCGGAATTCCTGTTTGACACCCAGGATGCCATGGTGCGTATCGATATGTCGGAGTTTATGGAAAAACACAGCGTTGCGCGCTTGATTGGCGCTCCGCCGGGATATGTGGGATACGAGGAGGGGGGTTACCTGACGGAAGCGGTGCGGCGTAAACCTTATTCAGTAATCCTGTTGGACGAGGTGGAAAAAGCGCATCCGGATGTTTTTAATATTTTATTGCAGGTGTTGGAGGATGGGCGTCTGACGGATGGTCAGGGACGCACGGTGGATTTCCGCAATACGGTGGTGGTGATGACTTCCAACCTCGGTTCGGACCGTATTCAGGAACTGGCGAATAACAAGTCTTTCGATACCATCCAATTTGATGGTTCGCGGGACAATGAAAATCAAAACGAACATCGTTACTACGCGATGAAAGCGGCCGTGATGGAGGTGGTGGCACGGCATTTTCGTCCGGAGTTTATCAACCGGATCGATGAGCTGGTGGTATTCCATCCGCTGGCGGCTTCCCAAATCAAAGGCATTGCCGAGATCCAACTGGGTCTATTGCGCACGCGCCTGGCCGAGCGCGAGCTGCGTTTGGAAATGGAACCGGATGTACTGGAGCGGTTGGCGGAAGCCGGTTTCGATCCCGTGTATGGTGCACGGCCACTAAAACGCGCCATAACCCAGATGATCGAAAACCCTCTTGCGCAGGAAGTGTTAGCTGGAAAGTTTATGCCGGGGGATATTATTCGGGCAGTTCTGGATGATGAAAAAGTGGTGTTTAGAAGAAGCCGTTAAGTTGGCGCCCCGCTGTTTGGCGGGGCTGTTATAAATGCTTTGAGATTCCTTAGAGCTGGCGGCGATCAAGAATTGCAGAAGCGCTCTACAGCTCTTTGAGAAAAAGCGATTTCCTCTTCGATTTCCTTGACGGTCAGCTCCCGCACCTTGCCCTCCCGGTCCTCCATTTGAATTCGGCGATTGCCCTGCAGCACAGCGAGTCGCTCACGCTCTGCTTTGCAGCGCTCGGCGTCCGGGTTGCTGGCCGCGGCGTCTTCCGCGACCACGCCTTCCTCTGCGGCTGACGTGCGGCGTTTTTTGCCTTTGACTTTTTCGGCATTTACGCCCTTCGGTGGCTTGTCGGAAAAGTGAGTAACACCCTTGTCATCAGTCCAGCGATAAAAGTCGGCGGCGTAGGCGCCAAACGAGCAGGCCAGCAGGGCGGTCAAGGCCAAATGGCTGAACCAGCGAAGCGAACTGGGGGATTTGGGTTGGGCTGGGCTCATGTATCTACCTGTGCATTAGGATGGAATTCAGGTTCAAACAGCGACCATGTGAGAGAGTATAGGCCGTTTGCTTTGCGGCGGGCACCTGATGGCATAGGGCTTAGGCCTTTTGTCCGGCACTCTTTTTCCAAAATGTGCGTCAGCATGTGCGGAACCGTATCCGCACCTCGTCAAGAATGGCGCTGTACAAAACTTGACTTTGGCAATCGGGTGGCGACAATGAGTGATTCGCCAGATGGCAGGTAGACAGCGACCGATCGACCTCGGCTCGCCCAGACTACTCACCGGCAAATCAACCCTTTGCCCGACCATCCTGAAGTGCGGAGGCACCATACCCAGGTTGCCTTGCTTGAGGCCCAATGAGTTTAGAGATCCATAGCGCTCAACCGAGCAATGGCCCCAGGCGGACTTCAATCTAAACGCAATGATTTCGGTCTATATTCCGGGTTTCACGACCTGGGGTTGCGCCATTTTGAGCGCCGACCGAACCCGATGATCAATCAAGAGGAATAAACAGTGGAATTGCTCTCCGGCGGTGACATGCTGCTTCGAGCCCTGGCCGATGAAGGTGTTGAATGCATCTTCGGTTATCCGGGTGGAGCGGCACTGCATATCTACGATGCCTTGTTCCGACAAGACAAGGTGCGGCACATATTGGTGCGACACGAACAAGCGGCAACACATGCGGCGGATGCTTACACCCGCTCGACCGGCAAGGTGGGCACGGTTCTCGTGACTTCCGGACCCGGTGCCACCAATGCCATTACCGGCATTGCGACCGCATATATGGATTCGATCCCCATGGTGGTGATCTCCGGTCAGGTGCCCTCCGATAAAATCGGTGAAGACGCCTTTCAGGAAACCGACATGGTGGGTATTTCCCGCCCCATCGTTAAACACAGCTTTTTGGTGAAGAACGCACGGGATATCCCAACCATAGTGAAAAAGGCCTTTTACATTGCCGCGACCGGACGCCCGGGGCCGGTGGTGATCGATATACCCAAAGACATCACTGCTCCCGCCGACAAGTTTGAATATTTCTATCCAGACAAGGTGAAGCTGCGCTCCTACACACCTATCACCCGTGGTCATTCGGGGCAGATCAAAAAAGCCGTGCAGCTGTTGCTCACCGCCAAACGCCCCATCATTTATGCCGGGGGCGGCGTGATCCAGGGCAATGCCAGTCAGCAACTCACAGATCTTGCGCGACGCCTCGACGCTCCGGTCACCAATACGCTGATGGGATTGGGTGCATTCCCCGGCACCGACCGCCAGTTTCTTGGCATGCTCGGTATGCACGGTTTTGTGGAAGCCAATTTCGCCATGCACCACGCGGATGTGATTTTGGCCGTGGGCGCACGCTTTGATGACCGTGTAACCAATACCCCCGGCAAGTTCTGTCCGAACGCCAAAATCATTCATGTGGATATAGATCCGGCGGCAATTTCCAAAACCGTGGTGGCGGATGTTCCCATCGTTGGTCCCGTGGACAGTGTGCTCAATGAAATGCTGGAGATCCTCGCCACCGCTGAAGAAAGGCAGGACGCCAAAGCGTTAGAGGAGTGGTGGAAGCAGATCAATGAATGGCGTGAGCGTTACGGCATCCTCGTTAAGCCGCGTTACAAAACCGACGGTGACCGGATCATGCCGGAAGAGGTCATCAAAACTCTGTTCGAAGTGACGAAGGGTAATGCCTATGTAACCTCGGACGTGGGTCAGCACCAGATGTTTGCCGCCCAGTATTATCCCTTTGACAAACCCCGGCGCTGGATCAACTCCGGCGGTCTGGGCACCATGGGGTTCGGTCTGCCCGCAGCCATGGGGGTGCAGTACGCCCACCGCGACGCCACCGTGGCCTGTGTCACGGGTGAGGGCAGCATTCAAATGTGCATCCAGGAGTTGTCCACCTGTAAGCAATATCATCTGCCGGTCAAGATCATTTGCCTGAACAACCAGGCTCTTGGCATGGTGAAGCAGTGGCAGGACATGCAGTACGCCAGCCGATATTCGGAGAGTTTGTATGAAGACTCCCTGCCGGATTTCATCAAACTTGCCGAGGCCTATGGTCACGTGGGCATACGTGTGACCAAGCGCGAAGAGCTCAAGGCAAAGATGGAAGAGTGTTTTGCGCTCAAGGACAGCGTGGTGTTCATGGATATTTATGTGGATCCGAATGAACATGTCTACCCCATGCTGATCGCACCCAATGGCTCCATGCGGGACATGTGGTTGAACAAAACGGAGCGCACCTGATGAGACGCATTATTTCGATACTCATGGAAAACGAACCGGGCGCATTGTCACGGGTCGTCGGTCTGTTTTCCCAGCGGGGTTACAACATCGAATCCCTGACGGTGGCGCCCACGGAAGATCGCACCTTGTCGCGTCTTACCCTCACCACCATCGGTGATGATCACAAAATAGAGCAGATCACCAAACACCTGAACCGTTTGATCGATGTGGTCAAGTTGGTGGACCTGACGGAAGGTGCGCACATTGAGCGCGAATTAATGCTGATTAAAGTGCGCGCCACGGGCGCGCAGCGCGCGGAAGTAAAACGCTGCGTCGATATATTTCGCGGCCAGATCATCGATGTGACAGCCACTGTCTATACCATCCAGATCACCGGCACCAGCGACAAGCTCGACGCGTTTTTCCAGGCGGTAGGCGAAGCGTCCATTATGGAAGTGGTGCGTTCGGGTGTTTCCGGAATTGGTCGGGGAGAGAAGGTATTGTCGATTTAGGACGCCCTGGGGTCAGGCAGATCCATATCGGGCTCTGCCATGACGGCGATCAGTTGGCCTTCCAATATAACGCGGCTTTCGACAGTAATCGCAAAACGATATTGCGAGCTATTGAAGTCGCCATGCAATTTAATCACTTCGATCAATAAGGGCGTTTTGTACTCATCCAGATCAAAAGCATGCGCTCGCAGTTTGTTCGCCACCGCTAGAAATCCCTTGCGGGGTTGCGCAAAGTCTTTTTCTCCCGTGGCGGTCAGCCGTGCATGCAGTGCCATGGCCTGCGCTGCGTACTCCACTCCGGCAAATACAGAAAGCCTGTTGTCATGCCGCATGGGATTGAAGGGATCCAAATGCGATCGACTACCGCATTGGATGCGCTCGGCATCGCATAGATGGATGCCGTCCAGCAGAATCATCGGCGGTTTATGCGGCAGCAAGTCGGCAAGAGAAAGGGGCAATGTAAGTTCCATGGGAGAAGTAAGCACATCAAATAAATTGAGTGGTGCCTATGGTAGTTGATTTCACGATCTCTCCACAGGACGCCTGTGTGCAGGGGCATTTCCCCGGCGCCCCTTTGGTGCCCGGAGCTTATCTCCTCTGTCGTATTGATGCAGCGCTGCACGAACATTGCCCCGATCATCAATTGGTTGGCTTTGGCAAGGTCAAGTTTCTTGCACCGTTATTGCCGGGTCGGCGCGCCAGCTTGCATATCGAGGTTTTTTCGGACGAAAAGGCCCAGGTGCAAATTACGCATGAGGATGCGGTATTGTTGGTCGCCAGTGCAATTTTGCGAAAGCGTTAAAGCCCCTCCATCGGTTGGATCGTGGGCGGGGATTTGGGATACCGCAAAGTCAAATGGCATTGGCGTTGTTCAGGGGAAATCACAAAGACGGATTCACTGAATTTTAATGAAGGTTTTTTGCGATGCTCGCCCACTGAAATGGCAAAAGGCTCCAGGGGCTTACCGGATCGGCCGGTATCCAACTGCCCATTTTGATTGCGATCCAAAAAAGCGCGTGCGGCATAACGCCCATCGGGCAGATCTACTTCAATAATGCTGTTGGGTTCATCCGAGACGCTGTTTTGGAGACGCAGTACTGGTTCATCCTGCCAGCTGCCTTTGCCTGTACCTGCGTAGATAGCGATATACAAGACGCCGCCTGGTGGTTGGATATTTTCGATGAGAAGGGTGGCGGTAGGCGCACAAAAAGCGGGCGCCGCAATCAAAATTATCAGTGCTGACAGATACTTACACATAAAATGACTTGTGATAAACTGCGCCATCGCGCGTAGCGGTAGAAAGGTCGAGAAACCGTAAAATCATAACCATAAACAGAGTACAACAATTTTTTGAGGAAAGTATTTTGACTGGAATAGATCGGCCGAAGCGCGTTCTGGTGGTCCATTATTCCCAAACCGGTCAACTGGATCGAGTGGTGGAGTCGGTGATCAAGCCGCTGATGGCTTGTGATGAAATCCAGGTAACGGATTTGCGAATCGAGCCATTGACCCCCTACCCATTTCCATGGCCATTTATTCGCTTTATTAATACCTTTCCTGAAGCCGCGCACGAAATCGGCTGCGAACTAAAACCGCTGGCGATAGACCATCGGCAGAGGTACGACCTGGTGATTCTGGCGTACCAGGTCTGGTTTTTGACACCTTCGATTCCGGTGGTGGGTTTTTTGAAGAGTGCGGAAGCGCGCGAGCTTTTACGCGATACACCGGTGGTCACCGTGATTGCCTGTCGCAACATGTGGCTAATGGCCCAGGAAAAAATGAAGCGGCATTTGCAGAATCTTGGCGCCCGGTCGATTGGCAATATAGCCCTCGTCGATGCCGCTGGCACCGCAGCCAGTTTTATCGCAACGCCGCTATGGATGCTCACGGGTAAAAAAGGCCCTTTTCCATTGGGTATACCGGCTGCAGGGGTAGCGGAAAATGACATTCATGATGCAGAGCGTTTTGGACTGGCGTTGCGCAATCGTATGATCGACACCGGCGAACTGGACGCAACGGTACTACAGGGTTTGGGAGCGGTACGAGTCAACGAGCGTTTGATTGCCAGTGAAAAAGTTGCCACCCGCAGTTTTTATTTGTGGGGCAAATTGTTTTTGGCCATGGGCGGCCCTGACGCTTGGCCGAGAAAACCTCTGGCGATTTTATATGCGCTCTTTTTGCTCTCCTTGATTCTGACGGTCGTACCTGTGACAACATTGCTGAAACGCCTTTTGACGCCGTTGTTGGCGACGCGGATAAAGCAACAAAAAATATATTACGCCCAGCCATCGGGTGAGGCGCGTGAAAATGGTTGAACAGAAGTTTTGAATTGTTATGACGAAATTGGCGGTTTATATCACTCGGACCAGTAGTTTTTTGCCCAACGAGCCTGTTGGTAACGAAAGCATGGAAGATTTATTGGGGCAGGTTGGCGAACGCACATCACGTGCACGGCGCATGGTGTTGCGCAGCAACCAAATTCATACGCGTTACTATGCGATAGATAAAACCACCGGGCGCCATAATTTCACCAATGCACAGCTTGCTGCCGAGGCGGTGCGCAGGTTGTTGGACTCGCGTTTTTCTCTTGGTCAAATCAGTTGCCTTGTCGCATCCACCACTCTTGCCGATCAACTGATGCCGAGCCATGCATCCATGGTGCATGGTGAGTTGGGCTCACCACCCTGTGAAGTGGCGGGTACAACGGGTATTTGCGCGTGCGGCATGACCGCACTCAAATACGCCTATATGAATGTGCTGGGTGGATTACACCCATCGGCCGTAGCCTGCGCTTCTGAAGCGGCCTCGTACACCATGCGGGCGCAGAATTTTGTTCCCGAGATTGAACATCAGTTATCCCGGTTGGAACACAATCCCGAAATCGCCTTCGAGAAGGATTTCCTGCGCTGGATGTTGTCCGACGGTGCCGGTGCGTTTTTATTGGAGAACAGTGTTCCCGAGGGGCGCAGGGCACTGAGAATCGAATGGCTGGATATTTTTTCCTACGCGAATGAAATGCCTGCCTGCATGTACGCGGGCGCGCGCAAAAATGCCGATGGCAGTTTAACCGGTTGGCAACAGGTGAGTCGCGAGGAGTGTGCGGTCGACAGCTTCATGGCGGTAAAGCAGGATGTGAAGCAGCTCAATGAACACATCGTTCACTACACGGTGGAAAAGCCGCTGCGTGTGCTAAAAGAAAAGTACGGGTTGAATCCCGACGATATCCATTATTTTTTGCCGCACTACTCTTCGGCCTATTTCCGTGACCGCCTTGACGACGGCATGCGCGCGGCGGGCTTTGGGATTCCCCAAGAGCGTTGGTTTACGAACCTGGCGGAAAAAGGCAATACCGGTTCGGCGTCCATGTACATTATGATCGACGAGTTTTTTAATTCCGGGCGTTTGCAGCCCGGTGAAAAAATTCTTTGTTACATTCCAGAGAGCGGCCGCTTTTCGGTTGCCTACCTGATGCTGACTGTGGTTTGAAGGAGGTGACATGCGTTTCGATCAGGTACCGCAAGACAATAGCAGTACGTATGCCGGCCATAAAAAAGTGCTCTACGCCCAGGACGCAGCCGGTCACTATGTCACGGTACAATCTTCCGGTTGGGCGGTAGAGGAGGCGGCGACCTGCGATGCCGTTGCAGAATATGAGGCGCTTGCAGAGCAGGCACGTTTAGCGGTGCTGGCAAAAGCTCAATCTCCGCTGTTGTATCACATGTATCGGAGCCGTATGGATTTGCCATTATTGGCACAGGTGTCCGGCATCTGGCGTTGGCGTATTCGCCGTCATTGCAAACCGCAACATTTTTCTCGTTTAACACAGAAGCAACTGCAGTTTTATGCGGATATATTTGATATTTCCGTGGCTGAACTCAAAACCATTCCCGGATGCCCCGCATGAATTTCACGCACACTCAATCGGCACACTGCGAGAGTGGTGTGATTGCTTCGTTGGTCACCCATGCAGGGCTGCCTTTATCCGAGCCTATGGCGTTTGGTTTGGCCAACGCCTTGGCTTTTGCTTATATACCGCTGGTGAAACTGGCCGGACAACCATTGATTGCCTACAGGTTGCCACCCAGGTTCATTATTAAGGGTCTATGCAAACGTCTGGGTGTGAAAGTTTCGTTCCGCAAATTCTCCAATCCGGTAATGGGAGCCGAAGCGCTGAATGCCGCGGTCGACCGCGGGCAACCTGTAGGCTTGCAAACGTCTGTTTATTACCTGCCGTATTTCCCGGAAGAAATGCGTTTTCATTTTAATGCCCACAACCTGGTGGTCTATGGGCGTGACGGTGATAATTACGCAGTCAGTGACCCCGTTTTCGAGGAGCCCGTTACGGTTGCATCCCGCCATTTGAACAAGGCGCGTTTTGCCCGTGGCCCTTTGGCACCCAAAGGGCTTATGTACCAGGTCGAATCCTTGCCGGACAAAATTGACTATGCCCAGGTGATACCCGCCGCCATTCGCAAAAATTGCAAAGTTATGCTGGGCGCTCCACTGCCGATTATTGGCATTCGTGGAATGCGCTACATGAGTCGGAAAATAGCGCGCTTGAAGGGAGACCATCATGAGCAGCGATTATTTCTCGGGCATATAGTGCGGATGCAGGAGGAAATAGGCACAGGCGGGGCAGGCTTTCGCTTCCTGTATGCCTCGTTTTTGCAGGAGTCCGCCGGGTTGTTGAAAGACGAGGCGCTGGCCTCGGCTTCAAAAAAAATGACGGACGTGGGTGATGAATGGAGGGCTTTCGCTTTGTCGCTTGTGCAGGAATGCAAGCAGGCGGGTGCCGTGGGAACTCACGCCCTCGCAGAAAAGCTCCTGGGCTGTGCTGAGAAAGAAGCGGAAGTGTGGCGATTTTTGCAAGATTGGTCCCGGGTTTAAACAACCGGCACCAGGTTTAAAAAAATGGGCCCGGATTTGAATTGCCGGGCCCATGTTTTTCGTAAAGGTTATGCCTGATAAATCCCGATCACTCGCGGATAGCGGTCAGTACACCCTTGGCATCAAATTCCAAAACGACCCTGTTAAAGCGGTTCTGCCAGTAAATCCAGCTGTTGGAATCCATGCTTGGGTTCGCATGATAAGGCGGACGCCCCATGGCATAGATGACGCCTTGTTTGGTCATGCCCAATTCGGGCCTTCCTTTTTTGATGCCGTCTTTGTCCTTCGCGCCCAGCTTAGCCATTTTGGCTGTCTCACAGCTCGCTCCCAAAAAATCTCCGAGGGCTTCTTGAAAACTGACGCCAGCTTTTTTGGTGTGTTTGTCGTAAGCGAATGTGTAATCAATGCCGTTCGCGGTAAAGATCAATTTCTTTTTATTGATTTTTTTAACGGTAATTTCGCTGCATGCAGTGATAAGGCCATCCGGTAGTTGATAGTTCGTGGTAAAGAGCACACGTTTGACTGGATCCGGATGCAGGGTAACCAGAGCTTGCAATTTGTCGCCTTGTTTGATTTCAGCATGAGCCTGGCCTGCGCTGATAAAAAGTACCATGGCAAAAAATGAAATGAGCAGCTTGTTGTTCTTCACGGATGTTCTCCTTGGTGGGGGGTGTGATACGGGTGGACTACCTGCAGACGTCTGCGGCAAAGATTGTGTCTTGAACGCCGGGTTTTGCCAAGAATTTTCCAGGCGCAAAATTAGAACTGCGCTTTTTCCGCCAACCAGCAATGAAAGGGCATTCCCGCGTGTTCTTCCAGCAGATTAAATCCCGATTCTTTGAACAGTATTGTTTTGTCGGCAGCATGCCAGGCGTGAACAAAGGGTTCGTGAGCCAATTTTGCCAGCATGGCAAAGTAGAGATGCCGCCAGCCGTGGTGGTGCATTAGAAAACGCCAGCGGGGCAAATGCATTTGCGCAGCGGATGGTTCCACTATGGCCAAGCGTCCACCAGGGCGCAGCACCCGGAAAAACTCCCGCATGGCCTGTTCAACATATCGGGGTGGAATTTCGTGCAACACGAAACAAAGTGACAGGCCATCGAGCTGATGGTCGTTGAAGGGCAATTGTTCGGCGATTCCCGGAATAAATTCAATTTCCGGAAAATCCGCCGCGGCGTGTTGCAGCAGATAAGGCGAAGGGTCTATACCCCACACATAGGGAACTCCGGCATTTTTGACGGCGGCGGCAGTGCGCCCACCTGCCGTGCCCACATCCGCAACAAATAGACAATGTTGCAGGCGATGCGCTATCCATGCACGGGCAGTGGACATTGTTCCCCGCATCATGAAATCAAAACCGGTGATATACCCGCGCGAGAAGCGGCGGGAATAATTGCCATTGGGCAGGTTGTGAAATTCCTGCAGTGCGTATTTCGGAATCAGTGCCCTGCCGGGCAGATTGTCCGGTAGCTGTACTCGACAGCGTTTGCGGGACATGAACGTGCGCAACAATGCACGCCAACCGGACCACTGGGTCAGGTTCAACTTATCCGGCCAGGTCTCTTCAAGGGTCAGCTGGGCCCAATCGGGACCTTTAGGTCCAATCGGGGCTGTTAGAGAAGTGTGCTGTTCCATGGTCATGGGTAATATTTCAATGCTTCCTTTAACGACATCTACCGCCTGCTTTGACGGACCTCGGCTTCTTTTGCCGACCTGCCCGCATGATCAATCAGTGCCGCCTGAGAACCAGCGACGTGTTGATGCCGCCGAAAGCGAAGTTATTGCTCATGACATATTCGCCCTGAAGGCGGCGCCCGTCACCCATGATGTAGTCCAGATCGCCGCATTCAGGATCCGGATTCCGCAAGTTGAGCGTGGGTGCGTACCAGTCGTGACGCAGCATCTCCAGCGCCAACCAGGCTTCTAGTGCACCGCAGGCGCCCAGGGTATGGCCCACATAACTCTTGAGCGAACTGATCGGTTTGCAGCCGAGGATTTTTGCGGTCGCCTGGGTCTCCGCGATATCGCCCTTCGCGGTCGCGGTGCCGTGAGCGTTGACGTAGACAATCTGTTCCGCGTCCAGGCCGGCGCATGCCAGGGCCTGTCGCATGGCGCCCGCCATAGTGTCGGAGCGCGGATCCGTAATATGGGTGCCGTCCGAATTGGTGGCAAACCCCACAACTTCTCCCAGGATGGCCGCACCGCGTGAAAGCGCGTGCTCGTAGTCTTCCAGTATCAAGCTGCAGGCCCCTTCGCCGATCACCAGGCCGTCGCGATCCTTGTCGAAAGGCCGCGGCGCCGATTCAGGACGGTCATTGCACAGGCTGGTGGCGAACAAGGTGTCGAACACCGCAACCTGGGTTACAGAGAATTCCTCCGCACCGCCCGCCACCATCACATCCTGCAATCCGTATTTGATCGCTTCATAGGCGTAGCCTATGCCCTGGCTGCCGGAAGTGCAGGCCGAAGCCGTGGGTATGACACGTCCCGTGAGGTTGAAAAACACCCCTATGTTCACCGCGGCGGTGTGGGACATGGTTTTTACATAGGTGGAGGCATTGATTTCGACGGTGGTGTTTTCCGTGAGCACTTTAGCCAGAGAGGGTACATCCCCGGGTGAGCCTATACAGGATCCGTAAGACACGCCGGTACGTCCGCTTTTGAGCAGCGGCGAATGCAGCAGTCCCGCCTGCTCCAGCGCCATTTCGGTCGAGCGCACCGCCATGACCGAACCGCGCCCCATGCTGCGCAGTTGTTTGCGGGGGTAGTTGGCAGGCGTGACGAAATCGGTAATCGGCGCGCCCAGCCGTGTGCGCAGGCCGTAGATGTTCTGCCACTCGGGAAAGACCTTCACGCAGTTTTTGCCTTCCTCAAGCGTGCGTCTGGCGCTGGTCCAGTCGTTACCCAGTGCGGAAATGGCTCCCATGCCCGTAATCACCACTCGTCTCATCTTTTTTACTCTGATTGCTTAAAACATGCCGCCATTGACCGAGATCACCTGCCGGGTGATATAGGCCGCATCCGGGCTCATTAAAAAACCGACCACCGCAGCCACTTCCTCCGCAGTGCCGAAACGCTGCATGGGGATCAGCTTCAGGGCTTCTTCCGCCGGCACGTCCTGGATCATATCGGTGGCTATGATGCCGGGGGCGACGCAGTTGACGGTGATGCGGCGCTTCGCCAGTTCCAGCGCCAGCGCCTTGGTGGCGCCGATAAGTCCGGCTTTGGTTGCACTGTAGTTCACCTGTCCGCGATTGCCCACCAGTCCGGCGACGGAAGACAAAACCACAATGCGGCCACCCCGACGCGCCTGAACCATGGGCATGACCAAGGGTTTCAGCACGTTATAGAAACCATCGAGGTTGGTGTGGATAACGCTGTCCCAATCGTCGTCGGTAAGCGCCGGGAAGGCGTTATCCCGCGCTATCCCGGCATTGCAGATCACGCCATAGAAAGCGCCGTGGGACGCCACGTGATCGTTCAGCACCGCAGCCGCAGCGGCGCGATCACTCACATCAAAATTCAACAAATGCACCTTTCGGCCCAATTGCTCAATTTGCTGCGCGACCTGTTCGGCCTGCTCGCGCTGGCTGCGGTAGTGCACCGCTATATCGAATCCCGCCTCGGCGAGTCGCAACGCGATGGCCCGGCCTATACCGCGACTGGCGCCGGTGACCAAAACACTTCCGCTCATTCCGCTGCTCCTGTGATGTGTGAGGTTTCACCCCTGAGTAGATAGGATCGGACGTTGTGAGGGCGGTAGGCGGTAAAGAATGCCTCCGCGCGCAATTCGCCCTGGTTATTGGTGATACGGCCCCTGAAAGCGACGATTTCGTTCTCCTGCAATTGCACTTCAACCAGGGTGAACAAGGTTTCTCCCGCGGGAAAAACCGGCCCAGGCACGGTGTACTGGCGCGAACTCACCAAAAAAGCGGGTTCCACGGCGCGGCCGCAGCGTTCGTCATCCAGCCCCACCCAGACGGCGGCTGTCTGGGCCATGTATTCAAGCCCGACCCAGGCGGGTACGCCACCGTCGATCTGGCTGAAAAGTCCTGATGCCGGTGAAATGTGTGTGGAAGTGGTGACACTGGTGTCTGTGAAAGTCTCGATGGCGTCGATCAGAATCATCGGTGGACGGTGTGGGATGTAGCGGCTGACATCATTCACGGGGCTGGATCTCCCATCAGTACCGCAGCGTTGTTGCCGCCAAAGGCAAAGGAATTGCTCAGCAAGATCCGGCGGCCTGGTGGCAAGCGGTCTTCCGGCCGCACCAGATGAATAGGGGAAATGCGCTCGTCGACGACGCCATCCCACAGGTGTGGCGCCAGGCGACCCTCGCCCATGGTCAACAACAGCCAGCAGATAGCCGCTTCACTGGCGCCAGCGGCTCCCAAGGTATGACCGATCTGTCCCTTGCTGCTGCTGCAGGGTGGCTGGTGGGGGAAGAGGCGGTGGATCACCTCGGCTTCCATGGCGTCATTCAGGGGAGTGCCGGTGCCGTGCAGATTGATGTAACGGACATCGGCGGGCGAAAGCCGGGCCTGATCAAGCGCCTGGCGTATGGCTGCTTCAGCACCCTTGCCACTTGGATCGGGTGCCGAGATGTGATGCGCGTCGGAGGATGCGCCGACACCCAGCAGTGCGACGGGTTGATCGCTGTCGTCCTGCTCGCGGGAGATAAGAAAGAAGGCTGCGCCTTCGCCAATGTTGATGCCTTTGCGGTTGCGGCTGAAGGGCGTCACGGGGGCGTCGGCCGTGGACTCCAAGGAAGCAAAACCATTGAGGGTGAGGCGGCACAGGCTGTCTGCGCCACCGGCAATCACCACATCCGCCAGGTTATGCCGCAATAGCCGCCGCGCCGACCCGAGCGCATGAGCGCTGGAGGAGCAGGCGGTCGACAGGGTGTAAGCCGGGCCGGAAATGCCCAGGTAGCGTGCCAGCAGCCCGGCAAGGTTGCCGATCTCCTGCTGGCGGTAGTGGAAGTCTTGCGGACGTTGCCCCGTGGTCAGCCACTGTGCCAACGCCTCTTCACCGGCACCGATGCCCGAAGTGCTGGTACCGGCGACTATAGCCACCCGGTCTGCACCGTAGCGTTCGATCGCCCGGGTAACCGCCTGCTCCAGTTGTTGGATGGCGGCCAGCGCCAATTGCAGATTGCGACTGCGCCACGGATGGAGCGACGCGGGAATTTCCGGAAGTGGCGATGTCACGGGGGCCACATAAGTGGTTTTCTCCGGCACCCAATGATTGATCACCAGCGGACACCGGCCCTCCAGCAATCCCTCCAGCACGCTTTGGCAGTCGCCACCTAGGGCGTTCACCACGCCGAGTTGATGTAGAAAACAGCCCATCTCCCTCACTCCATCGCCTGGAATCGGAGAGTAATATCCGCCGCAGGCAGGCTCAGGGCCGCGGGGGTGGCGGATGTCCAAACGGCCAGCTGCTTCCGGCCACGACGCAACTCCAGACCGTCCGGGGTATGGTTCAAATGTATTCCGGCCGATTGTTTACTAGGCGATTGTTTACCAGGTGATCCTTTGCCAGGCGCTGTCCAACAGGCGTCGGCGCGGTCGCGCATCCGCCACAAGCTGAATCCCCAGAGCAATGTTGCCGCATCGGGGCCGCGATAAAGGCGCTCGGATCGAACCTGAATCAACCCATCAACGACTGCGCCTTTGAACAGGCGCGCGCCCACCGGGTTCAGCGCCAGGATTCCAGCGGCGCCTGTGTCGTGCAGCAAAATATGGGTCGTCGACTGCTGGTGCTCCACCGTTACCAGGTAAGCCTCTGCCGTTTCCGTGATTTTGCAAGCCGGATTGAGGCGGGTGTGACTGGCACATCCAGCAAGAAACATCACCGCGCAAAATGCCGCGATCTTCACGGGGTTTGCTGCCGGCAAAAGTCCACCAGCGCGGTCATGCGGCGCAGCGGGGCATCCACGAAAGGGTTGGCGGTGTCCCAGGCGTAACCGGCCAATACCGAGCTGATCATGCGTCTCACCGCCGGTGTCTGGTTGGGATAAAAGATCACATCCTGAAAGCGGCCGTCATACCAGGTTTCCACAAACACCCGGAAGGTATTGATGCCTTGGCGCAGCGGCTCCTCGTACTCCGTCTGCCAATCCACATTTTCACCGCGCAATTGCCGGTCCAGCACTTTCGCTGCGGTGCTGGCGGAGCGCATGGCGATGGTGACGCCGGAGGAGAAGACCGGGTCAAGGAATTCGCCCGCGTTGCCCAGCAGGGCGAATTTGTCCCCTGCGAGGGTTTTGACTTTGGCGGAGTAGCCCACGATCTCCCGGGCCATGTAGTTAAAGCGCGCATTGCGCAATAGGTGCTTGAGCTCCGGCGCCTCGGCAATGAAACGTTGCAATTGGGCCACCAGGGTCTCCTCCTTTCGCAGGGCGATCTTCTCCCGCGTTGCCACTACACCAATGGAGCAGCGACCGTCGCTGAAGGGGATCAGCCAATACCAGATATCCCGCTCCTCAGGATGCACCGTGACCAAGATCTTGCTGCGATCAAATTCGCCCTCGGCTATGCGATCGTCCACATGGGTAAATACGGCCTGACGCACGGGAAAATCCGACGGTGCCTCCAGATCCAGCAGGCGCGGCAGAACGCGGCCAAAGCCGCTCGCATCCAGAATGAAACGACATTCAACTGTGCCGGGCTTGCCCTCTGCATCCGTGAAACTCGCCTGCGCCGTGGCACCTTGCAGATTCACCTGGGTGATGGTGTGTTTGTAGCGTATTTCCACCCCTTGTCGCGCCGCCTCGTCGGCGAGCAGTTTGTCGAACTGCGCCCGATCCACCTGAAAGGTAGTGCCAGGGCCAGGGGAAAATTTTTCTTCGAAGTCGTACCAGGTATAGCGATCCTGGTGGCGAAATGCCGCACCATTTTTGAATTGGAAACCATGCGCATTAACGGCTTCGAGCATGCCCGCCTCCTCAACATAGGTCATGCAGTGGGGCAGCAGGCTTTCGCCAATGGAAAAGCGGGGAAATGTTTCGCGCTCCAACACCAGAACCCTATGGCCGAGCCGATGAAGATTGGCGGCGGCTATGGCGCCTGCCGGGCCGGCACCTATGATCAACACATCCGTCTTGACCGGGTTATTTAACATTTGTGTCCACCTCTTGAAGTTGGATTGGAGCTGCGGGTTTTAGCGTTGGCATCGGGATTCCCGGCGGCCGCGGCATCGCCAAGGGGGCGAGCAGGCAGCAAAAGGTGATCCCGAGCCACAGGGTCAGGCCGAAACTGTGAATCGCCGTGGTATCGCTCAGGGCGAGCAGGCCGAATGACAACACCGTGCTGATGCCACAAAGACCGACCGCCACCAGGGTCTGTCGGGGCTTAGCATGTCCCTCCCGCATAAATAACGCCGCGTCCATCCCGACGCCGAGGAGCAACACCAGCGCCATCAGATTGAAGATGCTCAGGTTTTGGTTCGCCCACCCCATGACGCTCAAAGTCAAAATTGTCGCCAGCGCGGGGGGCGCCACTATAGCAAGAGAGCCGCGCCAGCCGTAACGCCAGATCAGCACCAGAACGGTTAACAAATAGGCAAATATCAACAAGCCGGAGGCGCCGATGCGGTAGTCACGCAGCAGCTGATTGATCTGCGCTACTTTGTCCACCCAGAACACTCCGTCGTCGGGATCGGCCAGGGAGCGCAGGGCTTCCGGATCCGTCAATCCCTGCAGCAGGATCACCCCGTAGCTGCGGTCGTCCACGCTATACCAGACAGGGGCATCGGGTAATTGCTGCAGATGTGGCCAGAGTTGCTGCAACGTCAAGGGCTGCTCTGGCGGAGCGTCATAGTATTCGAGCAGTTTTGCCGCGACGTCCGGCCGGACACCCAGCTGGTTGAGGAAATCCGCCATCCGGCCACTGTTGATCAGGGTGTCCCGCCAGATGGTGCGACTGGCATTTTGGGAGGCTGCGGAGGGCAGCCATCGGGTCAGTGACTGGTATTGCGAAATCAGCCCCTGCTGCTGCAAAACCTGCAGTGGAATGGCGAGGGACTCGAGTTTTTGCAGGAGCGCTTCGTCGTCATCGGCTCTCACCACGAAATATTGGAGCGCCGTGTGTTGACCGATGATTTGCCGGAGCTGCCGGTCCATAGCCACCAAGTCCGGGTCCAGTGTCTGCATTCTGCGCAGATCGTCGTTGACGCCCAACTGCGCCAGTCCTGCACAGACCAACACGCCTGATAAGCCCAGTACCAGTGGCCCGCAGGTGCGCCGCCGCGCGGCAAACCAGTCGAGATAAGCGCCGGTGATGGTCAAGAGAAATGCCGGTGAAACGTTGCGCGAAGGCCGTCGCAGGATAGCGGGGTAAACCCCCACCACCACGCCGTAAGCGGCGAGCAGGCCCACGCTGGAAAATACCGCCACCTGGGTCAACCCGGGAAAGCCGGCGAGGGAAAAGCTGAAATAGGCAGCGGCGCTGATGAGCACCCCCAAGGACAGCGCTGGCAACAGCTCGCGCAAACCGCGCTCGGGTTGCCAATGGGGGCCGGAGGACTGTCGCAGGCTAAAAAAGTGCAATGCATAGTCCTGCCCCACACCCACAAGGCTCGCGCCAAATACCAGGGTTACCGCATGGATTTGCCCAAACAGCCAGTGACAGAGGGCCAGTCCGAGCGCAAGGCCTGCGACTATGGGTACGAAGGCCAGCACCAGCAAACCCCAGGAGCGGAACACCACCAGCAGCAGCGCGATGATCCCCAGCATGGAACCCAACCCAACGGTGGAGATTTCGCTTTGCGCCTGTTGGGTGCCGGCCTGGGCATAAAAGAGGGCGCCACTGTGCAATATTCCGCCTCCGGATACTTGGCTGAAGGCGAGCTTGGCTGCTTTTATGGCGGCCCCGGCTTGCTGCTGCAAGGCGAGGGAATAGGGGGAATCGGCCAATTCGGCGTAGACCAGCAGATAATCCTGATTGTCGCGCGTCACCCGGATAAAGCCACTTTCGTCGAGCGAAAAACCGTCGGGCGAGGGATTGATCTGTCCCAGGAACTCACCTGCGGTACCCAGCGGATCGCGCTGCAGGCGGTCACCTACGGCGACGCCCGGGTTGGTCAGCAGGTCGCGCAGGGCACGCTGTACCAGGTCGTTCGCGCCCCCCTGTTCCAAGAACTCGCGCTGCACAGGTGTCAGTAACGCGGGCGCGAAGCCGGCGTATTGCTGCTGGATGGCCATCCAGGTGTTGCTGTCAGGAGTAGCATTTACCGCGGCAAAGCAGGAGCACTGCCTTAGCTGCTGCACAAATTCCGGCGCCGCGTTCCGGGTGGCTTCCCAGGTCGGGGAACTCAATAGGAACACCACTTTGCGCTCGATGCGGGCCTTCAACTGGTTGCCCGCGAGGTCTATGTCAGGCGACTGCTGGGCGGCGGGGAAAAGTGCGAGGATATCGCTGTTAACCACCAGGCGCGGCAGGGTGTACAGCCCGAGCAGAATACTGCAGACGGTGGCGACAATCGCAACAAGACGCAAGACCTTTAATTTCATGGAGCCGGGGGCTGTGGGTCCGGATAGGAGAATTCCATCTCGGTGCGGTCGCCGCTGGCTTCGGTCAACTTCACGTGCACGATACGGCTGCCGGAGCCCGTGATATGCAATCGTTGCACAGCTTTCGCAAGCTGCGGCTGGATCGGAATCAGTCCGAGTTCCCAGGTGTCGGTCCCAGGCAGGAAAAACACGTAGAATGCGTTTTCCAGTTGCTCCTGGGAAAGGTTGAACAGTGAGGTGAAAAAGCTGAAAAAGCCGTAGAGCGCCGGTTCAGCGGAGGGCTGCACGATCTGCTGGGCGCCATCCGCTATGCGGGTCAGCTGCTGCCCTGCGAACTGATAACTCAGGGCAAATGGGGATTCGATGCGCCACTCAAAGTTGGCGCGACTCAAGGAGAAGCTTCCCCGTGTCACCAACGGGCGATCCAGTATCTGCAGGTATTTGGTCTGGGTGAAGGCACCTGTCACCCGCTCTTGGCGCTGCACCTCCGTGGTCAGGGTGGAAAAAGCGGTCACGTTGTTGCCAGTGCCCAGGGGGTGATCAAAAACATCCGCCCGGACTCCCGGCACGCAACACCAGGTAAGCAAAAGGGTGATCAGCTGCAGGACGCGGCGCATACGGAGTTTCATCGGTCGGTTCCCCGGTGCGGCGCGGTGGGACTGCCTGCAGGTATATGGCCGAGTTTGTCGATCAGTTTCCTGCGCCAGATATCGGGTGTGGCAAAGCACATTTCCCGCGTTGCCATATCCAATGCCACCTGCACCGTATCGCCCTTGGTGAGGGTTTCACCGGATTCCAGGTCCAGTATGCGGTACTCGATCTTGAGGCGTATCTCCCATTCCACCAGGTCGGCAATAACGCGGATCCTGCGGTTGAAACGCGCGGGCTTGACGTATTTGACCCGCAGGTCCACCACAGGCCAGGCGTAACCGGAGGCGCGCATGGTCTCGTAGTTGTAGTCGAGCTCCTGCAGGAGTTTGCAGCGCGCATCTTCAAAATATTTCACGTAATTCCCATGCCAGACGATTTCCATGGAGTCTACGTCGTAGAACGGCACGGTCAGTTCGATGCTGGTGCTGAGCACCGGTGGTGGTTTTTTATTCGTCATAAAACTGCCACTCCTGTTGCTGCAGCAGGACGATCAGTTTGCGCAGGTCGCCCTCCATGGGGCGATCCTCGTCCAACACGGCAAAATGCTCACGTATGGCTGCGTAGATGGTATCGAGGGCCGGGGTGATGGCAGCCTGCTCGAAGGTATCGTCGCATTTGCGCAAATACAACGCTTGCGCGGCGGCGAGCAAACCCGCCGCCAAAACCTGTTCCGTCAGCTCCAGCACCCGCAGGCAGTCACGGGCGGCTATGGTGCCCATGCTGACTTTGTCCTGGTTGTGGCATTCGGTGGAGCGAGAAAATACGCTCGCCGGCATGGTGTGTTTCAGCGCTTCCGCTGTCCAGGCGGACACGCCGATCTGCACTGCTTTGAAACCGTGGTTGATCATGCGACGACCCGGCGATGCGCCAGACAGGTTGGCCGGCAGGCCATTGTTGAATTTGGTGTCCATCAACAGGGCCATTTGCCGGTCCAGCAGATCGGCGATGTTGGCCACGGCAACTTTCAGGCTGTCCATCGCAAAAGCGATATGTCCGCCATAAAAGTGGCCGCCGTGCAGAATGTGCTCTTCTTCACCGTCGATGATGGGGTTGTCGTTGGCGCTGTTGAGTTCGTTTTCGATAAAGCTGCGCAACCAGCCGAGGGAGTCCTGCAATACGCCGATGATGTGCGGGGCGCAGCGCACGGAATAGCGATCCTGCAGCCGGTCGGAATTGCGCGCTACCACATTCGCCTGGAGATCGGATCGGATCCATGCTGCTATCTGGTTCTGGCCGGGATGGGGTTTTACCGAAAACAGTTTTTCATCGAAATGATTGGCGTTGCCCTTGAGCGCCACACTGACCATGGAGGTGACTTTGGTGGCGGCCTGGGTGAGGTAACGTGCACGGTCGAAGGCGAGGCAGGCGAGGGCGGTCATGACGGCTGTGCCATTCATGACCGCGAGACCCTCTTTTGGCCGCAAGCTGGCAAGCGGCACCCAATTCTCGGCTTTATAAGCCTCCTGCGCTGGTACCACACTGCCGCGATAATAGACTTCCCGATCCCCCGTCAGCACGGCGGCTACATAAGACAGCGGTGTCAGATCGCCGCTCGCGCCCACGGAACCCTCCTGTGGAATGCGCGGCACCATATCGCGGTTCAACAGCTCCACCAGTTGCTGAAGCAGCTCCAGACGCACGCCGGAATAGCCGCGTGCGAGGGACGTGAGCCGTGCTGCGAGCACCGCGCGGCCCTGGGCGTGATCAAAATAGGCGCCGAGCCCGCAGCCATGGAAGCGGATTAGGTGTGCCGGCAATTCTTCCACCAGGTGGGGCGGTATGGTGACGGTGCAGGAGTCGCCATACCCGGTGGTTACGCCGTAGATCACTCCGTCTTCGCGCCACAAATCCTCCAGGAAGCGCGCTCCG